>ULQY01047693.1_pt1 | contig 13551 bp, 15 predicted proteins | sample 1954671 | NCBI WGS metagenome assembly ULQY01 (sample SAMEA4835660, study PRJEB28245) | human gut metagenome | biome: gut microbiome; material: fecal sample | place: Denmark | collected 2008 | reverse complement strand
TTGGAGATGGTCTCTAAAAACTACTACTATATAATACGAGGGCTTGATTATGGCTGATCAGACTTTACCATTGAATGTTAGTTATGAGATGAAAGCAGACGATGAAAGACAGAATTGTGTAGGAATGGAGATCGACGAAGAATTGTGTTCTTCTTCATCAGACTCTGCTGAAGAATTGTATTCTTCTTCGACAACCGACGCATGTGGAGACGGTTGTCAAATTATCCCTCAAAAAAGATACACCGAAGATTGAGGTCACAATGCAACCTGATGAAGAAAGTAATTACACACCACAAGAAAAGGCTACCTATCAGAAGATTAAGGATTATGTGAAGGACAAGTATGGTGTGAATGTGCATACTTCTTATATTGCACATGTGAAGCGGATGTGTGGTCTGGATATGGGCGAGAATTATAATAAGTCAAAGAAAGAGAATCCAGAGGTAAAGCAGTGTCCGCAGGAAAAGAAGGAGTATATTAAGGATGCACTGAGGCATTTTGGATTGGAGATTATATGAATATAGATAAAATCTTAAGTGATGAGTACTATACTTTTTTGGAAAACAATCATAATGTTGCATTTTATTCATTATCCATAGGCTTAGAAGAGTATTTTGAAACATATCATCAGGTATGCGTATATCTTTCAGAGTATGAGAGAGATGATAAAGAGAAGATAAATTATAAAGCAGAGAAAAACGGCATAGGATATATTAAGAGTTATTTGAATATTGCTATACACATTCAACATTTCTTTGAACTCGAAACCAAAAGACTTTTAGAAAAAGAGCATGTCTTATTTGCTGTAGATGACAAGGGCGACCCGATTATATTGAATAAACTGCTTAAGAATATTAGCCTAAACGGTGAGGATACGAAAAATTTAAAGTCAGTTGAATTTTCGGAGGCGATAGATAGATTAAAAAAGTTGGTAGAAAATGGAATACTTACTGATGAAGTTGCTATATTGTTTGTTAGCAATTATAAATTATTAAAAGCGTTGAATAATCTTCGTAATACAATCATTCATAGAGGAAAGAGGATAATGAAATATTGTGAATTAGATGATTTCTTTTCTCAATATGTTCTTCCATTTGTGAGAGATGTATTAAATTGTCATTATTATAGGTGGCATCTTAATCAATTAAAAAGTAAAGGAGTTTATGATTCCATTTGTAAAATTATTGATGAGGGTAAGAAAGCTACAATAAGTTATTCTAAAATAGCATTTCAAAAAGAACTGGCAAGATGTAATCTGTTTGTTTATAAAAGTAATATTCAGAAAGGAAAAGAGAAAGAAGAAAATATAAAGCGTATAATAGCAAGACGGTTAAGTCCATATTTAGATGAGCGTTATATAAAAGATGCTAAGTGTCCATGCTGTGATAATAAAACAATATTTAGTGGTAGGGATGTTATTGGGTTCGACATAGATGAACTGGGAGATGAAACCTCAACAGTTGGAGGTTTTCAGATTATTCATGTTCCTATATATGCCGAATATACGGAGTGTGGTCTATGTGGATTTACCTATAATGACTTTATCGAAATTGAATAAGGTGTGTTCAAAACTTGTAAGTATTGACACCGCTTAGCCTATGACGAGAAATCCATGGCTTGAGTGGTGTCATTTCTTAATATTAATAAGCATTAGAGAAGAATGTTGAAATATACCTTCTTTTTTATACCCCTTTTTAAGGTGGTGGTGCTAAAAAGTGTACTTTTTGAAACTACCAAAAAACGACTGATAAACAGTCACGAAATGTATGGACATCCCTTTATGGAACGTTCCAGTATTTATGTACAAATTTTAAGACTAGTAAAGGAGCGTTAATCATGAAGAGATATGGTTATTATAATCCCAAAGGCAGATATCTTGATGAAGAGTCAAGTTCGATTTGGTTAAATGAGCAAGGGAATTGGTACATATTGGATTGTGGATGTGGTCTGCCAAATGGGAGGCTCGCGAGTATCTGTCTGGAAAACGGAGAGAGATTTTATACGTAAGGAGATGATTTTTATCCACATATGTTATTTCAGATATTCGTGAGCTTGTCTACATCCCCAAGTTCCCCGTCATATTAATAGTCGCCTGAAAACGGAATTCTCTGTCGTCGGTGAAAAATCCGTATAGACCATGATATTTTTCCATGACGGAAATCATGCTCTGTACGCCAATTCCGTGGCCGGGACGATATGATACAGGAATACCGTCTTTAAAGACAGGTGCATATTTTGGAGATGAGCAGTAGCTGTTTGCAATATTTATACAGAGCTGTTCATTTTTTTCATAAATTTTTAAATTGATATAGCGTTGTTCAGCTTCAGAAATGTGTGTGCATGCATTGAGGGCATTTTCAAGAGCATTTGCAAGCAGGCTGCATAAATCTGCTATTTTAAATGAATCAAAATTTGATGCGGTGACATTAAAATTAACAGTTATATTTTGGGCAGCAGCTTTGTCGGCATATGATGACAAAATCAGATTTATCGCTTCGTTGCTGCAATATCTGATAAAACGGCTGTTTTCAAGTCCGGTGCATATTTCATCAATATAAGAGAGAGCCTGTGAAGTTTCGTTATTTTCAATACAGTTTTTTATAAAATTCATATGGTGACGCAGGTCATGTCTGTATATAGAAGACTGTTTTTGCGAAAAGGACAGCTGTTCTATTTCTTTTGCAGCTTGTGAAGTTGCCGTCGTGAGCAGCAGATTTTCGCGTTCAGCTTTATTTTTTTCATCGGAAAATTTTAACGACAACATTGATAATATAAAATAAAATACAACAATAAAACTGTCCATAAAATCTATGACAACAGCTCCGCCTGTATACAGCAAATCAGTGTATACAGTAAATGCGTATTCCAGAATATAATAAGCCAGAGGAAGCATGAAAAATAATAACAAAGCTTTCTTTGATTCATATTTCAGGCGGATTATGTACGGAGACATGTATTTGATAACGAGAATCATAAGCGGAATTGTGACAAGAATGGAAACAGTATCAGAAACCAGAGTATTACCGTCAAAAAATGATGCTGCAAGAGTTCCAAACCATTTTCTTGGTGTGCATAAAAGATATGCGGCAAGAACTGAGGTTACGGAAATTAATATATTTTTATGAAAATAAAAACATATTAATAAAATAAGTGGAATATGTATAAGGAGAGGATAACATTTATAAAGAACTGTTTCACCGAGGACAAAATAGAAAACAGCCTGAATTAACGCAAATAAAATAAGTGTAATTATATAAAAGCTGCTGTATTTTTTCCAGCTTATATCTGCGAGACATAATGATACAACGATTCCGAAAATTAATACAAATATATAGTTGGTTATATTTAAAATGACAGAAATATCCATATTTTCAGTCCTCCATCTGGAATGCGAGATAATGTCGTTTAATATCGGCAACTCTTCGTTGTGCAAGTGGAATTATAAGTGAATTCTGCATATAAATATCTGTGGCGTTAATGTGTCGTATATAATTCATATTTACGAGAAAAGAGCGATGAACGAGAATAAATTCATGGTTGTTTAAAAGAAATTCACATACATTTGAAAATTTATCCGTACATTCGATTTTTTCATCGTTTTTTAAGTGATATATGACATGATGTTTTTGTGCTTCGACACAGATAATATTGGATAACATAATTTTGTGTACACCAATATTGCTCTTTATTACAACATATTTTTCTTGTTCATATTTTCTTTTTTCGGCAATTTCGTTAATTGAATTTAAAAGACGATTTTTGTCAACAGGTTTTAATATGTAATCAGTTGCTTTGACACAGTAGCTTTCAACAGCGAATTCAGGTGAAGACGTAAGAAAAATAATATCGGAAGCTTTGTCAAAACTGCGTATTTCGGTTGCAAGATTCATACCGCTTAAGACGGGCATGACAATATCAAGAATATATATGTCGAATTTTTCTTTTTGTATAATAGAGGCAAGTTCTACACTGCTTCCGAATTTTGAAATATAAATATCGTATTTTTTTTCTTCAAAATAGTTATTTAGTATTTCGCAAATGTTATTAAGTTCCGCAATATCGTCATCACAAACAGCAATTTTCATATGTAATCTCCGTAAATCCCGGTATGTCAAAAATTCTTTAATTGTTAAAATACCGAATAATAACAACATTATAACCCGCACCGATAAAAAATTCTAGTCACTCTACGCATCGTCGATTGAAAAAATTCATTTAAAATCGTAAGATTTTCATATGATAATGCCGATGCAGATAAGAATTACGCAGATTGCGAAGAGGAAAAGCGGGAACTTGCATTATATAAGGAAGAGATTGAAAAATATAATATGAGAAGAAAAAAGTTACATAAAAGTATAAGTATTATATGTGTTGCTGTCGGCATTGCACTGATAACAGCAGGAATATATTTTTAAAAGAATCCATACATGCAGACGTCTGAAGCCGTTCGCGGAAGTATTGACGGTCCCACAGCGGTTTATTTTGTGAAAAAACAGCCCGCAGTAGGAAGCGTCATATCCTGCATAACAGGAATTGTATGTATTGCGGCAGGAGTTGCCTTGACTGTAAAAGATACTCGTAATACATCAAAAATCAGATAACTTTATAGCCCATTTCTTTTATGGTGCGAATATCCTCATCCATTGAAATTCCTTTTACGGTCAGCATATTTCCCGTGATTGTCGCGTTGGCACCTGATTTGAAACATGAAAAGCCGCTGTCGGGAAGATAATTTCTGCCTGCGGCTAATCTTATATATTGTTTCGGAAGTATAAAACGATAGAGAGCGGTTATTCTTAAAATTTCTTCTTTTGTAAGAGGAGCAAAATCGCCCATAGGTGTGCCTTTTATTGGATTTAAAAGATTAATCGGCACTGATGTGACATCAAGGTCACGCAGCGTGAATGCCATATCGATGCGGTCTTTCATTGTTTCACCGACACCGAAAATACCGCCACTGCAAATTTCAAGCCCTGCTTTTTTTGCCGCAATTATTGTGGCGATTTTTTCGTCATATGTATGGCTTGTGCACAGGTACGGAAAATATCGTCTTGATGTCTCAAGGTTGTTATGTATTCTTACAACGCCTGCTTCTTTAAGTTTTCTGAATTGATCTTCGCCCAGAAGACCGAAAGAGGTACAGACCGAAAGTTTAGTATCACGGCAGATTGCTTTGATTCCGCTGCATATTTTGTCAATATCTTTGTCGCTTACGCGTTTTCCGGATGATACCAGACAGTAGTGGCGTATGTCGTGAAGATTACGGAGTCTTGCGTGTCTTAAAAGAAGCTCCGGAGAAATCATTGCATGGGCTTTGACGGGAATTTTTGCACATGTTGATTGTGAGCAGTAAACGCAGTTTTCGGAACATTTTCCGCCTTTTACATTGACAACGGCACATATGTCAAAGTCATTTCCAAAAAATGTGTGCTGTATTTCATCGGCGGCTTTGCACAAATCATCAAGGTCTGCTTCCGAAAGAAACAAAGCATCGTCGATTGTAATTAACCCGCCTGATATTACTTTATCTTTTAAATCATTTATTGTCATAAAAATAACCTGCTTTCTGATAAAAATATTAACTGGTAAAACAATCATAATATAAAAAATATTAATAAATGATATTATAATCAGTAAAATGTATATTGTCAACGAAATGTAAACTGCAATGAAATAAAGGTTGACAATCAAGAGGGCGTTTATTATACTAGCTTTAGACAAAATATATACGAGTGAGGTATAATAAAAATGGAAACACCAACAAAACCAGTAGCGGGTGCAAAACCTGCATTTACAACACAAAGCTTAGTCATGATGGCTATATTTGCTGCAATTTTATGTATTTCTGCATATATCAGCATACCGATTCCAGTTCCCGGAGCACCGCATATTACACTGCTTAACTTTGTAATTCTTCTTATTGCATTGTTATTTCCGCTTCAGCAGTCATTTTTTATCATTCTTGTATGGATGCTTCTCGGTGTGGTAGGACTTCCTGTATTTATCGGCGGCGGTGCCGGAACAGGTTATTTAATCGGACCATGGGGCGGTTATACTGCAACATTTATTCTCGTTGCTGTAATTCTTCCGCTTATCAGAGGTAAAAAATATAACCGTATAAGATATACACTTTCTGCTATTGCGGGTGCGTTGATTATTGACATTCTTGGAATGTTCTGGCTTATGGCACAGAATCATCTTAATTTACAGAGTGCATTTTTAATCGGATTTGTGCCGTTTATTCCGCTTGATTTGGTAAAATCAATAGTTGCGGCTCAGATAGTTCCCGCATTTAAAAATATTATTAAAAATTAACGGTTTTGTCAGTGCTTTCAAAAAACAAGTACGAGGCATAATTATGGATAATATTTATACAGTTATAAGAATTGACGAACCTGATTTCGGGTGCGAAGGTCTTCCTGACGGAGCGGTTTACAAAGACATTGTAAGAATTAAGGATAGTTCGGGCAATGAAAAGCAGCTTGAAATCGCAGATGCGTATTTATATGAAAATGATATTAACGAGGGGAACAGCGTGATTATATCGGATGGAAGTATTGTAAAGGTGTAAACTAAGCGGAACATGATTTATGGAGAAAACTTCATTTATCATGTTCCTTTTTTACTTTATAGGAAATTGCGTCGAAGACGCATTCTGATAACAAGTTTGCCAGCAAATCTTGCAAGCTCGTGAATGACGCTTTTTTATAGGATTACAGTGTCAAAAGGGCTGAGCCAACTTGTGCTTGCAGGGTAGTGGGGGAATGATCTGGGGAGACGCCCCAAAATGGGCATAAAAGTGGAGCGTAAGCTTCACGATATGCGACGGGCACGCAGAAGAAGCGGGGGCTGATTGTGCACAAATATGCTTATAAGGTGTATAATTACACTGATTGTGTGAACGTGTACAATTTAATATAAAATTATTTGGAGGTATTGTTATGAATAAAAAGAAGGTTAAGACGTTACATTCTATGATGCTTAAGATTGTGTGTCTGTTTTCATTAGGCGTTATTCTTATGTCAGCTACTTTGATTTTGATATCATTGCCGAGGAGTCAGGATATGACAAAAACTTTGGTTCAGAATTATATGATGTCATCGGTTAAGTCAAACGGATATATTATTGATACTTTAATGGCGGTAAATGGGAAAAATATTTTGCAGAGCCCGGATACGATGAGCAAGATTTTATCAGGCGTTAAAATAGAAGGAAATGAGAGCAGTTATGCATATCTTGTTTCCGCAGACGGAACAATGCTTTATCACCCTGATTCAGATAAGATAGGCAAGCCTGTAGAGAATGAGGTTATAACAAAGCTTGTTAATGAATTAAAAAGCGGAAAGATATCAGACCCGGATTGTGCTGAGTATAGATATGACGGAGTGGTTAAATATGCTTCATATTATGTAAATCCTGAGGGCAGATTTATTCTTGTCATAACTAATGATGAGGCGGATGCGTTTGCACCGATTACCAAGATGAAAAATGTAATGGTTGCGGGTTCAGTAGTAGTATTAATTATATTAGTATGCGCAGGATGTATTGTTATAAGAAATCTTGTAAAACCTCTTCATGTGCTTACGGGAGTTGTAGATAAGATTGCGGAACTTGATTTTACAAAGGATGCAAGAGAAGAGAAGCTGGCCTCGAGAAAAGATGAAATAGGTCTTATCAGCAAGTCAATAAACAATCTTCATAGTGAGTTGACAGATATTATAAGCATAATACAAAAGCAGGGAGAAAAGCTTTCGGACAGTAATGAAAAGTTTACAAAAGGATTTTCAGAAATTGTTGAGAGTGTTGATAATATTAATGTTGCTGTTGAGGAGATTGCAACAGGAAGTACGGCTCAGGCGCAGGATACAAGTGCGGCAAGTGATAATGTTGCCAATATCGGAAATGCGATTGAGGCAAATGGTCTTAGTGTAAGTACACTTGAAAATTCTATTACAAGGATGGACGGTTTGGCTGCAGAATCGGAAGAAATGCTTGTATCATTGGTTGAGATGAACAATAAGACTTCAGATACAATAGGTGTTGTGACTGAGCAGACAGACCGCACAAATGAATCGGCGCAAAATATCAGCAATGCGGTTACAGTTATTCAGGATATTGCTGCTCAGACTAACCTTTTGTCGCTTAATGCATCCATAGAGGCAGCAAGAGCAGGAGAGAGCGGACGTGGTTTTGCTGTTGTTGCGGAGCAGATAAGAAAACTTGCTGAGGATTCTGCGGAGAGTGCGACAGAGATTGAAAATATTGTAAGAGAGCTTATGGGCAATTCAAAAGACAGCGTTGAAAAGATGCAGGAGCTTAGCAGGGATTCAAGTGTTCAGGCAGATAAGTTAAACAGAACCAAAGAGTCATTCTATGAGTTAAAGAAAGAGATTAATGAGGTATCATCAGCCTCGAAAGAAATATTTGATCAGACAGTAGTTATTGAAGAACTTAAAAAAGGCGTAAATGATGTTATCGAGCAGCTTGCATCAGTTGCACAGGAAAATGCAGCGTCAACGGAAGAGACAAGCGCAAGTATGCAGAGTCTTGCAAATAACGTTGATTTGTGTAAGGAAGAATCAGCAATTCTTAATGATTTGAGCAAAAATATAAATGAGCAGACATCACGTTTTAAATTTTAATCAGAATGGAGATTATTTATGATACAGTACAGAACTGACAAAAATTTTGAAGCAGAGCAGTTAAAGGAATTATTTTCATCAGTTAACTGGCTGTCAGCAAATTACTCTGAAAGGCTGGTAAAGGCTCTTTATAACAGCAGTACGGTTATTTCTGCATGGGATGGAGAAAAGCTCATCGGACTTATAAATGCGCTTGATGATGGTGAACTGACAGCATATGTACATTATCTTTTAGTAAATCCTGAGTATCAGAAAGATGGAATAGGAACAAGGCTTGTAGAGATGATTAAACAAAAGTATAAAGATTATCTTTGTATAGTTCTTACAGCTGAAAATCCGGGACTGGTGGGTTATTATGAAAAGCTTGGATTTGATGTTATGCATGACGCATTTCCTATGAAAAAATTATCAAAATAAATCATGATGAATGGCAGAAAGATTTAGCCGGTTTTCCTTCGGCACTAAAGTGTATGCAGAATGGAGGATTATTGTGGAAAAAGAAAATATAATTACTATACACGCGCTGGGCGATTCACTTGTGACAGCGTATGGTGATGATGAGAGTAATTTTATAGGCGGCTGGGGAGATCATTTGTGGAGTTTTTTTGATCCGGATTATGTACATGTAAATGTGTACGCGCAAGGCGGACGAAGCAGCAGGAGCTTTTTAAATGAAGGACGTTTCGTTGACAACGGAAATTTTACAGAGTCAGATTTTCCTTATAATACGGGGCCGGCATATAACCGTATCAAAGCAGGAGATTACGTGTTAATGCAGTTTGGTCATAATGATGACAATACTAAAGAGAAGTTTACATATGTGGATAGAATGACGCCGCTTGGAATTCCTGATGAAAACGGTATATATCCGACAGTGGTTCCTGATGACTCAATGAAAGTACCGGCGGATGACGTTCCGCAGGAGTATGCAGGTCTGCTTAGAGTTGAAGGGCATAGTGAAGAAACGATTGCAGAGTATGTAAAAAAATATGAAGCTGTCGTAGCTTCATATGGTGAAAAATATTGGCCGTATAATTGTAAAGCTACATATAAAGGCTATTTGAAATATTACATAGATAAAGTAAGAGAGCTGGGGGCGACACCAGTTATTGTTACGTCCGCGGCAAGACAATATTTTAAAGAAGGTAGGATTATTGCAGTACCAGGACACCATGGCGGAAGTGATAAATTCGGCGATTTTCCATATGTGCGCGCAGCAAAGCAGATTGCAGAACAGGAAAATGCACCAGTTTTGGATTTATTTGAATACAGCCGCAGCCTGTTTGAGATGCTTGGCGAGGAGGATTCCAAAAGTCTTCAAAGTATCAAGGATAAAAATGGGGTTACTATAGGGGAAAAACGTCATCAAAGACCTGCAAAATGGGTTGAAGGATATGATGAATACTGGAATAATCCGGAATATTTTGTGGTCGATAATACTCACCAGAACAGATTTGGCTCGTATATATTTGCGGCTGTTTTAGCCGAATGTATACGGGTTCAGATACCTGAGCTTGGAAAGCACGTTCTTGCTAAAAGCTTAAAACAGGTAAAATGTCCGGCAAGGATTCAAAACAGAATACCTGATATAGAACGATATATGAAAACGTTTTTATTGTAAGTAAAAGATAAAAGACAAGGTGTTAAGGCTTGGCAGGGTGTTTCTGCATATGTTCTTTTATCGCATTAAAAGATTTTTCACTGATATAATGTTCCATTTTACATGCGTCTGCGGCTGCAGTTTCTTCATCTACGCCTATCATTGTAAGCATTTTGGTAAGAATGATATGGCGTTCGTAAATATTTCCGGCAGCTTCCATACCTGATTGTGTAAGTTTAAGATAACCGTCGGAATCTGATATAACATACCCTTCTTTTTTTAATAGGCCAATGGCTCTGCTCACGCTTGGTTTGCTGAATCCCATGTGCTCGGCAACGTCAAGTGAGCGGACGCTTTGGCTGTTTTGCGATAATACATATATTGTTTCAAGATACATTTCTCCTGATTCGTGCATAATAATCTCCATTCTGCAGACGCATTTGCGTCTAATCTCCATTTCTAAAATAATTCCAAATAATAAAATAATTATAACATTGAAATAATTTATAAACAAGCTCGTAAAAAGTCAAATTTAGTTCATTGACATATACCCCCATGGGGTATAAAATGAGCTAAAAGGCTTAATGGGAGGAATAATGAAAGATATGGACTGCATTTGTAATAAAGAAGATAATGTGCATTGCGAAAACAGTCATAATAAGAAAAGTGATGTGCATTGCCATATAGATGCCACAAATAAGCAGAAAAAGCGTCAGCCCGGGGAATATCAGGATTTGATGAATCGTTTAAAAAGAATAGAGGGTCAGGTCAGAGGTGTTCAGAGAATGCTTGAACATGACGCTTACTGTACTGATATATTAGTGCAGGTATCTGCAATTAATGCAGCGCTTAACAGCTTTAATAAAGTCCTTTTGGCAAATCACGTAAGAACTTGTGTAGCAGATAACATACGAAAAGGAAATGACGATGTTATTGATGAGCTTGTTGCGCTTCTTCAAAAAATGATGAAGTAAGGAGGAATTTAGCCATGAAACAATATACTGTTAATGGAATGACTTGTGCGGCATGTGCTGCACGTGTTGAAAAGGCAGTATCAAAAGTGCCTGGAGTAGATTCATGTTCTGTAAGTCTGCTTACAAATTCAATGGGAGTTGAGGGAGAAGCTTCAGAGCGCGCAGTGATAGCTGCTGTAACCGATGCAGGGTATGGGGCAGAGTTAAAGGGTGGCAAAGCTTCGGTATCTTTGGGTAATGACGATGTATTGGCTGATCATGAGACGCCACGTCTTAAAAAGAGGTTAATCGCATCTGTGGCTGTACTTATTGTGCTTATGTATTTTTCGATGGGACATATGATGTGGAATTGGCCTGTGCCTGCATTTTTTCATGAAAATCATGTGGCAATGGGGATACTTCAAATGCTGTTGGCAGGCATTATAATGGTAATTAACCAAAAATATTTTATAAGCGGATTTAAGGCGGCGATTCATTTATCTCCTAACATGGATACGCTTGTTGCTATGGGTTCGTCTGTATCTTATTTATACAGCATATGGGCATTGTTTGCGATGAGCGGAGCGCAGGTTGCGGGCGGAAGTGATGCGGCGGCTGTGTATATGCACGAATTTTATTTTGAGACTGCTGCGATGATTCTTACGTTAATTACTGTAGGAAAAATGCTGGAATCACGTTCAAAAGGAAAGACTACAGATGCACTAAAAAGTCTTATGAAGCTGGCACCTAAAAATGCAACTGTTATTAAAAATGGTATAGAAGAGGTTGTGCCGGTTGAGAAGGTAAATAAAGGTGATATATTTGTTGTCCGTCCGGGAGAGAATATTCCTGTTGACGGGGTTGTATTAGAGGGAAGCAGTGCTGTTAATGAAGCGACTCTTACAGGAGAAAGTATACCTGTAGATAAAGAGACTGGTGATAATGTATCTGCGGCAACGATTAACCAGTCAGGGTTTATACGTTGTCAGGCAACTCGTGTAGGCGAAGATACGACTATTTCCCAGATTATTCAGATGGTGAGCGATGCGGCGGCTACAAAAGCACCTATCGCAAAAATTGCAGATAAGGTATCTGGTGTGTTTGTTCCTGTTGTGATTTCTATAGCACTGATAACGTTTATCGGCTGGCTGATAGCTGGAGAAAATGTCGGAAGTGCACTTTCTTATGGAATTGCTGTTCTTGTTATAAGCTGCCCTTGTGCATTGGGTTTGGCAACACCTGTTGCAATTATGGTAGGCAATGGCGTGGGGGCAAAAAACGGTATTTTATTTAAGACGGCAGCGTCTCTTGAAGCGGCAGGGAAAATTCAGATAGTTGCACTTGATAAGACCGGAACCATTACGGCAGGTGAGCCTGATGTTACTGATATTATTCCTGTGGCGGCAAAGGATGCAAATGAGCTGCTTGAAATTGCTTATACATTGGAAAGAAAGAGTGAACATCCGCTTGCAAAAGCTGTCTTAAAAAAGGCGGAGGAATTGAACATGTCGCCAAGAGAGGTGACTGATTTTGCGGCTGTTGCAGGGAACGGATTGTCTGCGAAATCAGGCGGACAGGTTCTTGTTGGCGGAAATATAAGTTTGCAGAGCCGTATAAGTTTTCTGAGAGTGGTTAATATTATTAATTTTTTTGATATTAATACACTTTTGTCGAAATATGCAAATTGGGGATTTAAAACATTTGTTGTCTCATCAAAAGTTTTAATTATAACCGGAATGGCAGTTGTAACAATAATAATGTCTGTGGCGGCACTTATAAAGAGTGTTACATTGAGACCATTCGGAGCACAAAATGTGCTAAAAAAATTGTTTGATAAAGCGGGAGAGTTATATCAGAGAATATTTGCGTTATATCCGCCTGTGATTAAAGAAATGCATAAACTGATATTTACGGGAAAAGGATTTTTTGTAATTGCAATAGGACTTGTTCTTACATTATATATATGCGGTTCAGGGAAAATGGTATTTTCCGAGTCACAAAAGGAATATGATAATATATATATTCAAAAAGGCGGAGAAGATTATTCACAGCTAAAGAGTGAGATTGACGAACTTAACAGCAGGTATGACAGTATTCAGAAACAGCTTAAAGATATGCAGGAGGCATATAAAAACCGGGAAGTTTCGGATGACGATTTTCTTTATGCTGTAAATGCGGCACAGACGTTAAAATATGCAATTCAGAATAAAGAAGAATTAATAAATAAAATAGATTATCTTGCAAATATAGAAAATCAATATAATAAAAAAGGATGGCTTATCTCTGACAGGGGATATGAGCAGTTTTTTGGAAAGTATGGCAGACTTAGGGAATGTGTACTTGTCGGACTTATGGC
>ULQY01020698.1_pt1 | contig 13938 bp, 10 predicted proteins | sample 1954671 | NCBI WGS metagenome assembly ULQY01 (sample SAMEA4835660, study PRJEB28245) | human gut metagenome | biome: gut microbiome; material: fecal sample | place: Denmark | collected 2008 | reverse complement strand
ATATATATTATCACGCTTTTCCGAAGTTGTCAACACTTTTTCAAAACTTTTTTTAATTTTTTTTAAAATCTTTTCTAATGCCCTCCAATTCAGGCCTCAAAGCAATCCAAAAAATGGATTTTTTCCGGCCAGATCCCTTTTAAAACACTTTACATACGGCATCCTTTCGCTCCCGTGAACGTTCTTCCCCGGTATATTTTTTGCTTTATCCGGTGAATTTTGGTCCTCTTCAGTCTTCAGACTTCGTTCCGTTTCACTGTTCGCTTTTCACCTTTGTTTCTCCTCTGATTCCGCAGAAATCATAAACCTGCCAATCATCCGCGAATTACCGTGCTGCTGGCTTTAAATGTGTCTTAAATCATTTTAAAGCGTCTAAATCACATCATTACACCTTCTTTAAAGCAACACCTAATTTTCTGTATTGTTCAAATGATTTTACGCATAATTAACGCCATAATTTCTAAAAAGAAAAAGGAGATACCCTTTCAGGTATCCCCTTCCTTTTGAAAGCTCTTATTATTATTGTAATAGAAGTGAACTATTATTTAACGGTAGCTTTAACCTTTACAGATTTAGAACCTACCTTGATTGTTACGGCTTTTTTCTTAGCCTTCTTAGCACCCTTCAGAGTAAGAGTAGCTTTACCCTTAGCAAACTTAACGTCTGTAAGCTTAACAATCTTGCCCTTTACAGTAATTGTATCAGCAAATGCTTTCTTCTTATTCTGAACCTTAGATGCCTTAATTACTAACTTAGTAGTCTTACCCTTCTTAACAGTGATGGCTTTCTTAGCTGCCTTAACCTTCTTGGCTGAGTTGCGGACATAAACCTTGATCTTAGCAGAAACCTTCTTATCACCATTTGTAGACTTCAGAGTTACTGTTGTAGAAGCACCCTTAACTGCCTTCTTAGGAGCCTTGATTACAACCTTCTTGCCCTTAACCTTAGCTGTAGCAACCTTCTTAGAAGCTGTTGTAGCTGTAACTACTGCAGCCTTTGTAGCTGGCTTAGCAGCTGTTGCTGTGAATCCAACCTTAACAGTCTTACCAGGAGCAACTACTACTGTCTTCTGAGCAGCTTTGATCTTGGATGTACCAACTGCTGCAGGAGTTGTAATTGTCTGCTTTGTTGTAATCTGAGCAGGTGTTGTTGTCTTTGCCGGAGCTGTTGTCTTTGCCGGAGCTGTTGTCTTTGCTGGAGTTGTAGCTGTAGCTACAGGTGTCTCTGTCGGTACCTCTGCAGGTGCTGCATCGTAAATCTCGATTGTTGCACTTGCATCGAAATCAAGACCGAATCCTAAGAATGTACCACCATTCCACTCTGGAGCCTCAGGAGCCTCTCCATCCTCATACTCAGCAGAAAGATCGATGCCGATCTCTGTCTCGCCAAGCTTATAGTCGATTACAGTTGTCTTCTTATCCTGAACACCATTAAACTCACCATCTTTGATGTATGAGTTGTTAATGTTACCGGTCTGATCACCGATTGTCCACATACCATTCCAGCAGAAATCCCAAAGTTTCAGAGTAGCACCATCAGTAAGAGATGTTACCTTGTAAACAGGGTTCTTGAATGCAGCGATCTTATTAGCGATCTCCATTGGGAAGAATGTACGGCTGGAAAGACTGTTTCCATCAGCATCCTTCATATCATCTCCATCATGACCATAAAAATCAACAACTTCACCGTTGAGCTTTGTCACGATACCAGCATTTGTTTTACCGTCATGACCATCACCCTTTTTTGGTGTGGAGATCTCTAATACATACTTGCTTGGTGTTGCTGCAGTTTCCTCGGCACTAGCCTTGCCTGCAGTTACGTTTACTCCTGTAACTACCATAGCAGCAGACAGAAGTAAGGAAAGAGCTTTCTTCATTCCCTTTGTTAACTTCATTTCTTTTCCTCCTTAAAATTTCCCCCAATTTATTCTATGGGTTGTTTTGATTTTTTAAGAAGTGTACATAATTATCGACTCCGCAACTGCCGATAACTATACCACTTCCATTACGCATTATATCATAACAACTTTCTTCAAAATGTGATATAGACAAATTCACCAATCCGAAGATTGTTTTTTTGTGTTTTATGTCCAAAACCGTCACACTTCCGTATTATTTTGTGCATTTTTCATAATGCTTTTATTTATTTTTTACTTTTCTTGGCATTTTTGCATAACATTTAACCGGTTAATTGAAATATACCAGTTCTTCCTTCGGTTTTTGTGCCGCCACAACTTCTTCTGCATAAAATACCGGTCCCTCTTCTCCGTATTCTTTGCGGAATTTAAACTCCAGACGTGCCGTGATCGTGACATAGCTGCCATTTGCAAAGTCAGACCAGTCATCGGCTTTGCAGAGAAATCCGATAAACTGCACGTCATCGGCGCAGCAGGTCATGGCATGGCGTCCAAATACCACATAACCCTTTTCAAGTCCTCTGGTTTTCTGGATCCGTCCTGTGAGATGAAGTGTCTTGCCATCATAAACAGACTGATGATCGATCATATCCACATACCAGAGGCCAAAATCGTCTTCCTTGATATCAATGATATCCGCTTTGACGTCAAATGGCATTTCGTCCTTCATCTCGTAGAACGCATCATCCTCTGACTCATAAACGATCTGCGCTCTCGGATTTACTGCTTTTACGCTGCCGCGAATGGCATTTTTGTTGGTATTTTCTACGGTGCAACGGTTGACAATGACCATCTCCGATACCTTGTAATGCTCTACCATCATAGACGGCATATTCCGCGTATATAATAAAAAGGTTTCGTCATTTACGACATCTATGGTCTGGAAGTATACCTCCCGGTCAAAGCAGATATCCTCCAGGAAATCATACATCTCCGGGATATGTTTTGTGGACCACATTCCATTGTATTCTATAATAATACGATCCGGGCGGTGCTTTTTCAGAAACTTTTCTATTACCTTGCCATTGAAGGACTCCTCGTCCTCGATATATTCACATGCCGCATGGGTCTGATCAAGAAGCGCCTGAGGATATTCTTCCTCTCCTTCTTCACAGACAAGAATCAGTGTTTTGGATTTGTCGTCAAAAAGCTCATCCACCAGCAAGTCGCGGATCAGACTTGTCTTTCCTGCCTCAAGAAATCCCATGATGACGTATACCATCATCTCCTGTTTTTGCTTTCCAAACATAGCTATCCTCTCTTTGTTGTGTCATTTGTCATTACAATAAACTAATCGTTGCGTTGTGTTTCTTCTATTATACATGGAACAATTCTTTAATCTTATCCTCGTTGAGATTTGCACCGATGACACAGATACGTCCTGTATAATCTGCCGCACCACGGCGAAGCTCTGTCTCCTCCGGTACCAGATCGAAGTGGAACCACTCTCCCTCTACCGGTGTCACGATACCTTTGGCACGAAGTACCTCTCCGTACCCGTCGCCCTTTGCCAGCTTGTCCAGAATATCTTTCAGCTCCTCCTCGGTAAACTTATGAGCAGTCTCTACGCCCCAGCTTGTAAATACATCATCTGCGTGATGATGTCCCTCATGATCATGGTGATGACCACAGCCACACTCTCCATCATGATGATGCTCATGGTCGTCATGATGATGGCCGCAGCCACACTCTCCATCATGATGATGCTCGTGCTCGTCATGGTCATGATGATGCTCATCATGATCGTGGTGATGATCACAGCAGCATCCGCCATCATGATGATGGTGCTCATGCTCTTCCATAAGCTCTTTTTCCAGAGAATTTACCTTTTCCATTGCCTCAAGAATGTTCTTTCCATTGATATCATCCCAAGGTGTTGTAATGATGGAAGCCTTATCATTCTTTTCACGGATCATCTTTACACAGGTGTCCAGCTTATCATCAGACACCTTCTGGGTACGGCTGAGAATTACTGTTCCTGCATATTCGATCTGGTTATTGTAGAACTCTCCGTAGTTTTTCATATACATTTTGCATTTCTGGGCATCTACAACAACAGCGGTACTGTTGATCTCAACGCCCTCTCCGATATTCTGTACTGCTTTGATAACATCAGACAGCTTGCCTACACCGGACGGCTCAATGATCACACGATCCGGAGAATACTTCTCCAGCACTTCCTTTAATGCTGCGCCAAAATCGCCCACCAGCGAACAGCAGATACAGCCTGAGTTCATCTCTGTGATCTGGATGCCGGCCTCCTTCAGGAAACCGCCATCAATGCCGATCTCACCAAATTCATTTTCTATCAGTACAAGCTTCTCTCCTGTAAAAGCTTCTGCGATCAGTTTTTTGATCAATGTGGTCTTTCCTGCTCCTAAAAATCCCGAAATAATATCAATCTTTGCCATAATAATCCTTCCTTTCTTACTTCTTTGTCTATAATATATTATACATTTGTTGTCAACACCTCAGGATTATATACTCCTGATATGAACGCCGCAAAATCCGTCACCGGCGAGATGCACTATGAGCCGCATACATTGCGATACTGGCGGCAATCGGCAGATTCAGGCTGTCAATCCTGTGGGAATGCGGGATAATAACTGATGTGCCTATATTGAGAAATTCTCCCGGCAGACCGGTTGCCTCGTTGCCAAAGATCAGAGAATACGTCCCTGACGGATGGATCTCCGGCAATGTGATCTGTGCCTGCAGCATAAACGGATACAGTTCTCTGTCTCCAAACTGCTGCCGGTACTCCTCAAAGGTATCAAAATACTGAAACTCTGTGGAAAAGATCGCTCCCATAGATGCCCGCACGACTTTTGGGTCAAATGCATCCACTGCCGGGCGCACGATTGCCATCTGGTTTAGCTCAAATCCAAGGGCACTTCTCATAATGGTTCCCATGTTTCCCGCATTGGACGGATTGACCAGCACGATATGAGAGGCGTCTTTTTGCAATGTTCCAGGAAATTTGCGGAATTCTCCGATCACGTAGCAGTTTTCCTTTTGGGAGAGTACGTGAAAGATTTTGTCCGTCTGCTGGACCGGTATGCCGGCTTCCCTGCATATTGCCCGCAGCTTATCATATGTGTCTCCTTCTTTCATTGCGGAGTGAACATATACTTTATTGACATATTCTGTCTTGTATCGAAGGAGTTCAAAGGTCAGTGTAATTCCCAGAGAATACGAAACGGGATCGTCCTTGCGATATCGTTTAAATCCTGCCATAGTAATCCTGCATCCTTTCTGCGTTATTTATTCATTTAGAAAGCCGGCAGGCTGTCTGCTGCCGGCTGTGTTATTCTGCAATAAAAATATCTACGGATATGGAACCTGCATCCGAACAAAACGGAATGCTCAACATCTGGTTTCCCTGCCCCTGGTAGCTGCTGCCATCGTAATATCCCGGCGGGGTAATGTCGATCAGAATATTGTTGCTGGCAAATACTGTCGCTGCATTACCTGCGATCATATTCCCCAGTTCGGAGATGGCACTCTGTCCGATCTCATCAATAGTATTAACCGGCTGCATCATCATTTTGGAAATGATTTCTAACGCTGCCGGATGCTCCATGTTGAGTATAACCTTGCCACTCAGGCCTCCTACAATGCCAAGTTCAATAATAGAAGCATCATCCGGGTACTCTTCTTTCTTTACTCCGGGTTTTCCAATCTTGAGATCCATCTTGCATACGTCCTTTACAACCTTGCACACAGATAAAATAAATGGATTAACATGCTCTGCTTTCACCATTTTCGTTCCTCTCTTTCGTACAAATACTGCCATTTGCCCTATCTTTTAGTATAACAAATCACGTTGTCTCTGTAAACATCCTTTCCTACAATGTAAAGTCGTTCCAGAAGCTCTGATTGATGTCCACTTTTTTGTCCCGAAGCCATTGATTATACTTTTTGACAAACATATCCGACTGGCGCTGCCGGATGATCTTTTCCTTCTGCTGATCGATCATATCCTGTGTGATGGAGATATCCTCCTCCGTCTGCAGTGCCGAACCGGATGCCGTTTTTGCTGCCTCCTTCCGGATCGCTTCGCTTGCTTCCTCGTCTGTCACATTGGTATCTGCTTCATCTGTCGCAACATAAAACATCTTTTCTGCCAGCAGATTCTCCTGATAAATCTCACTGATCTTCTGGACAGAAAGACCGTATTCCTTTTTGTCGGCCGCCTTGGCATTCTGCACCAGACTTTCCGCCTGATGAAGCGCCTCGTCCTGCTCGTCTGCCGAGAGACTGACCTCCTGCTGCTGAGCTACATCGGAGATCACTTTCAACTGCGTGATCATATTGACAATCTCCTGCTTTGCCTGGTCACCGATGGTTTCATTGTCATCCAGCTTGTATTGCCACAGCTCCTTGCCAAAGCTGTCCTCATACTGGCATTTCAGAAAATAACAATATGCCATCACTTCACTGTAGCGCACCTGATCGTCTCCGACCATCATTACGACAGTACCGGAGGACACCGTTGTTCCTTTTTCTTCTTTTGATGATTTTTTATGGCCACAGCCGGTAAATACAAGAGCTGCTGCCATGGCAATACATAAGCCTGATATCCATTTTTTTCTCTGCATGATGCTTACTCCATTCTTTCTTTTGCGTCTTTATCCTGTCCACTGGAAGCTGTCATTTCTGTATCATGTCCCTGAAGCTGTCCTATGGCCTTCACAACACTTTCTGCTGCCTGAAATATTCTTTCTGTCTGCCGGCGTTTTTCTTTTGCTGCAGCTTTGCCCGTGACTGCCGCTTTGCCATCCCCTGTCTCCAACGCCCTGCGGACATACAGGAAATGTGCCTCTCCCTTGGAGATATAACGGAGATTGCCGTCAAACGCCTGTATCATATCCGGTATCCCTGCAACATCCAGAGACAGATCCGGCTGCATGTAAAACCGGATTCCATCCGGCTTCTGGGTCACCTGAAGAATACCGCTGCGGTGCGCATCCGCTTTCAGTACAGCGATCCGCAGAAGATTCTGTGCCGCATGAGGAATGTCACCGAAACGGTCCACCAGCTCATCCTCCATGTCTGAGCGTTCTCCCTCATTGTCCAGTGCCGCGATCCGTTTATACATATCCAGCTTCTGATACTCACTTTTAATATACGATGCCGGAATGAATGCGTCAACCTGCAGGTCAATATTTGTCTCCATTTCTTCTCTCTCCGGCCGTTCTCCCTTCATAGTACGAACGGCTTCGCTGAGCATTTTGCAGTAGAGCTCGTATCCTACTGCCTCCATATGACCTGACTGGGCTGCTCCCAGCAGATTACCGGCTCCCCGGATCTCCAGATCCCGCATGGCAACTTTGATGCCGGAGCCCAGATCTGTATATTCCCGGATCGCTGCCAGTCGTTTCTCTGCCACCTCCCGGAGAATCTTGTCTTTTTTGTACATCAGAAAGGCATATGCGGTCCGGTTGGAACGTCCCACACGTCCTCTGAGCTGATAAAGCTGGGACAATCCCATCTGATCAGCATTATCTATAATGATAGTATTTACATTAGATATGTCAAGCCCCGTTTCAATAATGGTGGTTGCGATCAGCACATCGATCTCCCCCTGAATAAAACTCATCATAATGCGCTCCAGCTCCCTCTCACTCATCTGGCCGTGAGCAAATGCCACATTGGCATCCGGCACCAGACGGGCGATCTCCATGGCAACCTCGTCGATATTACGGACACGGTTATATACATAATATACCTGTCCTCCCCGCACGAGCTCCCGGTTGATGGCTTCCCGGATGATCTCTCCGCTATGCTCCATCACAAAGGTCTGGATCGGCAGACGGTCTACCGGCGGTTCCTCCAGTACACTCATATCACGGATTCCCACCAGACTCATATGCAGGGTCCGCGGAATCGGTGTCGCCGAAAGAGTCAGTACATCCACGTCCCCCTTCATCTGCTTGATCTTCTCCTTGTGGGTCACACCAAAGCGCTGCTCCTCATCTACGATCAGAAGCCCCAGATCCTTGAAGGAAACATCCTTGGACAAAAGCCTGTGGGTACCAATGACAATATCCACTTCGCCCCGCTTGAGCTTTTCAATGGTCTTTTTCTGCTGTGCGGCTGTGCGGAACCGCGACATCATTTCCACATTGATCGGATAATCTCCCAGTCTTTCCCTGATGGTATTGTAATGCTGCTGTGCCAGTATGGTGGTTGGCACCAGAAATGCCACCTGTTTATTGTCATTTACCGCCTTGAAGGCAGCCCGAATCGCCACTTCAGTCTTGCCGTACCCCACATCGCCGCAGATCAGACGGTCCATCACCCTGCTGCTTTCCATATCCCGTTTTGTCGCCGCAATAGCTTCCAGCTGATCTGCCGTCTCCTCATAAGGAAACATCTCCTCGAACTCTGTCTGCCAGACGGTGTCCGGACTGAACCGGTATCCCGGCTGCTCCTGACGCTTTGCGTACAGCTCCACCAGCTCTCTGGCAATCTCCTTAACTGCTCCACGGACTCTGGTCTTTGTCTTTTTCCATTCCATGGTGTTGAGCTTGTTAAGCTTTGGCTTTTTGGCTGCATCCTGACTGGCATACTTCTGCAGAACATCCAGTGCCGATGCCGGAACGTAAAGATTCCCACCGTCTCCATACTCAATTTTGATGAAATCCTTGGCAACATTGTCTACCTTGATCTTCTCAATACCACGGTAAATACCGAGACCGTGGTTCTCATGAATCACAAAATCTCCTACATTGAGTTCATTAAAGCTCTGGATCACCTGACCATTGTGCTGCTTCTGACGTTTGCGTCCCGTTCTGGTCCGTGCGCCAAAGATATCACTCTCAGTCACCACTACAAAACGAAGCTGCGTATAGGAAAATCCTTTTGAAAGACGGCCATAGCTTACCATAAGCTCTCCCGGCTGCAGCTCCCGGTCCAGCGTCTCCCGGTAAAATGCCGGCACATCATACTGCTCAAAGTCTCCCGCCAGACGTTTCGCCCTGGTTCTGGAGGCACAGAGCATCAAAATGCGGTAGCCCTGCTCCCGCCAGCGTTTCATGTCCTCCACCAGGAGTTCGAAATGCTTATTGTATGAAGCGATGGTCTGGCACTGCAAATGAAGGCTTTCCTTCACCTCCACCCCTGCCGGAAGCCCATCCAGCATGGATAAATATACCGTTTTCTTCTGCTGAAGCATAGCATTGACTGTCTCTGCACTATACAAGACTTCCATTTGTCCCGGCAGTAAAAGTCCCTTTTCCAGACGGTTTTCCATGCTTTCCCGGAACTCTGTCTCCACCGCCTGCATCGCCTCCAGACAGCGTACCGGTTCATCTACCGCAAACAGCGTTTCCTCTGGGTCGAAGAAATCAAAAAAAGAACCCGCTGTTCCGTCAAAATAGGTAAGAAAGCTTTCCAGTCCGGCTCCACTGCGTGAGTACTCCACACGCTCCTTCCATTCCCGCATAGTATCCGCGAGACGGTTATATGCCTCAAAATCCCCTGCTTTTTTGAACTTTGCCTGCAGCTTATCCCGGTCTTTTTTGATCTTTGCAAATCCCTGACGCAGCTGCGCATCATTTAATATAATCTCCATTGCCGGAAAGATCGTGATCTGTTCCACACGCTCAATGGACCGCTGGCTTTCCACATCGAAGGATCGTATCGTATCGATCTCATCTCCCCACAACTCAATCCGGTACGGACATTCCTCTGTGGGAGAATAGAGATCAACGATCCCTCCCCGGATAGAATACTGCCCCGGCTGTTCCACCTGGCTCTGTCTCTCATATCCCATATCTGTCAGGCAGCGGCTCAGATCCTCCAGATCGATCTGCGCTCCCTCCTGCAGTCTGCGGCATGATTTCTTATAGACAGATAAGGACTGCACATATTCCATCCCCGCCGTCATGGTGGTGATTACTGTGCCGCCCTCCTGGTCTAATAATAATTTGATTGTCTTTAATCGTTCTGTTTCTACTGCATTGCCATGGACATCTGCACTATAAAAGATAACATCTTTCGCCGGATAAAATACGGCGTTTTTGTCGTACATCCGGTAATCCGCAAGAATTTCCCGCGCCTTTTTCTCATTGGCGGTAATGATCACCGTCCAACTTTTCTCCTGAGATAATCCACTCACAAGATGGCTTTTCTGTCCGTCGATGCAGCCTGATATCCGGATTGGCATTCTGCCCCGCTCAATACATTCTCTGGCGCTGCCATAAGCATTTAACTCCTCCAGAGGCTTCCATAGCGTTTCCATGAATGGCTGTCCTTTCCTTATATAAAGTTATTTGTTGTTATATTTGTTCATAGCGGAAGTTACATCTGCCGTAATAATCTCGCAGCATGCTTTGGTGGTCTTTTCCAATGCCTCCCGGATCACCGGTTCTTCTTCTCCGGGAAATCTTCCCAGCACATAATCCGCCAGATCCCAGCCCTTCGGCTTCTCTCCTACGCCCACACGGATGCGTGGAAAGACCTGGGTTCCCAGATGTGCAATGATATTTTTGATACCATTATGTCCTCCGGCGCTGCCCTTCGGACGAATCCGAAGCTTCCCCGGTGCCAGATTGATATCATCGTAAATAACGATCAGCTCCTCCTCCGGATCGATCTTGTAATAATCCACCAGCTCCCGGACACTCTCTCCGCTGAGATTCATATAGGTCTGCGGCATCGCCAGAAGAACCTTCTGTCCCTCGATCACACCTTTGCCACAGACTGCCTTATGTTTTTTGATATCCATGGAAATCCCGTAAGTATCCGCCAACACCGTCAACGCCGAAAAACCGATATTGTGACGGGTGCCATCGTATTTCCTTTCCGGATTTCCTAAACCTACTATTATATACATTTCTTTATCCTTTAATAATTCTTGTGTGTCAGTTTCTCACCCATGTGCACGGTACGTCCCTCGTAACTCTTTAACAGCTCCGTATCCATAACGTAACGGTTATCCATCGTCTTCATAATATCGCGGATCTGCACTTCCGCTGTAACTGCCGGATCGGCCATATTATAGATGACATTCGTCCGGAACGAAAGAACCTCCGGTGCAAGCACATCCTCATCATTGGCGGAAACCACCAGACCCTTGTCTCCATTGGTAAATTCCACGCAGACACCCGGCTGCAAAATATTGATGCTCTGGATCAGTGCGGTCACTACCTCCGGATCAAAGCCCTGCTCCGGATCAAGAAGTATTCTGACAGCCTCAATCTCGGATGCCGGTTCTTCCTCAAAATTCATAGCGGTCAGAGAATCATATGCATAGGCTACTTTCAGTATGTCTATATTTAAAGATTTATATGTAGCCGCATCATCACCATTGGTTTGATGAAGTGCATTGATGATCCCCTTCACGGTACGTTTGATCTCCGGGTCGAGATCATAATCATTATCAATCAGCTGAACCGCTGCATAATGATAGGTCCGGATCTTTTTTTCATCCTCCTGGGTGATCTCGTTTTTGCGTTTGCGGCGGATATGCGGTGGGATCAACAGGCTGCCCACATCATGCAGAATTGCCGCTACCACAATATCCAGCTGCTGCTTAAACTCCATATGAAGCTTGTGAGAGATCATAGCGCAGAGGATTGCCGTATTCAGAGAGTGCTTATATACATAATCCTCATTACTTCTCAGGTTCTGTACAAAGCTGATCTTGTGATTCAGCCTGCCGTAACGGCGGATGATCTGGTTGGCAAACTGATACATCCCCTTTGCCTCTCTCTGCTTTGTCACAGCATCCAGGATCTCCCGGATCGTAAAAATGGACATTGCCTGAAAACGCTCAAACTCGATATCATCTGCCGACATCGGCGGTACAGGTTCTGCCGGCTCCAGAATATACACCCCGATCAATCCAAAATTCTGAATACTGACAATACCCTGTCTGGTCAGCTTGGAATTGCGCTCATACAGCATAACACCATCTCTATTGTAAATAGGCTTTGCCAGACGCATTCCCAGTTTTAAATCATCTGATTTTATAAATTTCATAAATACATTCTCCTTTCTGCCTAATTTCCCTTCATCCCCAATTTATTTCTTCTGTGTTTTCTCTGCAATATTGTTGGTTACACGGTTATAAAGCTCCAGTGCCGCATTGTAACCCATCTTCTTCTGTCTGTAGTTGACTGCGGCAGACTCACAGATGATCGCACAGTTACGACCCGGACGGATCGGAATAGAATGACAGACAACCTTGTTTCCAAGGAACTCAATATACTGCTCCTCCAGACCCAGACGATCATATTCCTGATTTTTGTTGTACTCTTCCAACTTAATGACCAGATTGATCTCCTGCTCATTTTTTACACTCTCGACACCAAACAGCGTTTTGGCATCAATAATACCAATACCACGAAGCTCGATAAAATGACGGGTGATATCCGGTGCACTTCCGATCAGGGAGGCATCGCTTACTTTTTTAATCTCTACAACATCATCGGACACGAGACGATGACCTCTGTGGATCAGCTCCAGTGCAACCTCGGACTTACCGATGCCGCTCTCACCCATGATCAGAACACCTTCACCAAACAGGTCAAGAAGTACACCATGAACGCTGCAGCGCGGTGCAAGCTCTACATTGAGCCAGCGGATCACCTCCGCCATAAAGGCATTGGTCTCTTTGCCGGTGCGAAGCAATGGCACCTGATACTTGCTGGCAAGCTGGATCAACTTGTCATCAATGTGAAGATCACGACAGAATACAATACACGGCGGCTTTGTATGACGCTCACTGCCTGCCATGATGATCTCCATCATTTCCAATGTGTAATCCAGACCCTTCTGCTCCATATATGTGTGCTCTACATGACCAATGATCTGTATCCTTCCGGAATCAAAGTAATCAAAAAAGCCTGCAAGCTGCAAAGCCGGACGGTTCACGTCGGTCTGCACGATCTCGATCCGTGAAACATCTACATCTTTGGTTACATTTTCCAGTTCCATTTGTTCGATTAATTTTTCCAATAATACACTATATGTCTCTGCCATTCTGTTCTCCTTTAATCTGTGCTTCCTGCCCGCCGGTCTCCCCATCTGCCGGATGGAAGAAATCATACACCTTGCGCGCAGCCCCTAAGTTCATGGTTTCTGTTTGTGATAACTCCTCTATGTCTGCGCTCCTGACTGCTTCAATGGAGCCAAACTTCTTCATTAATGCACGGCGTCTTTTCCCGCCGATCCCCGGAATATCATCCAAAATAGACTTTACCTGCACCTTGCTCCGCAAAGAGCGGTGATACTCGATAGCAAACCGGTGTACCTCATCCTGTATCCGGGTCATCAGGTGAAAGCCTTCGCTGTTAATATCGATCGGAAGCTCCTCCCCCTGAAAATAAATTCCTCTGGTACGGTGTCTGTCATCCTTGACCATACCACAGACAGGAATGGTTAAATGAAGCTTACGAAGCACCTCCTCGGCAATATGCACCTGCCCCTTTCCACCGTCCATCATGATCAGATCCGGATAGCGGGTAAAGCTGCCATTTTCCTCATCAAAGCCCTGCTCTGCCAGCTTTTTCTCCTCTTCCAGCCCATGCTCAAAACGTCTGGTAAGAACCTCCCGCATGCTGGCATAATCATCCGGTCCCTGAACCGTTTTGATCCGGAACTTCCGGTAGTCGCTTTTGCGGGGACTGCCATCCTCAAAAACCACCATAGAGCCTACTGATTGAAATCCGCTGATATTCGAAATATCGTAGGACTCCACTCTGTGTACTCCCGTGATACCAATCCAGGAACAAATTTCCTGCATGGCACCGATGGTCCTCTCCTCTGCCCGGCGGATCTTCTGGGCATCCTGTTCCAGAACCATCAGCGCATTTTTGTGTGCCAGCTCTACCAGCCGCTCTTTCTGTCCCTTCTTGGGTACCAGAATACGCACCTTGTCGCCACGACGTTCGCTGAGCCATCTGGCGATAACCTCCGCATCTTCTATCTCATATTCTAACATGAGTTCCTTGGGAATAAAAGGTGTTCCTGCATAAAACTGCTTAAGAAATGCCTGTAGAATCTCCTGCCGG
>ULQY01061437.1_pt1 | contig 13974 bp, 9 predicted proteins | sample 1954671 | NCBI WGS metagenome assembly ULQY01 (sample SAMEA4835660, study PRJEB28245) | human gut metagenome | biome: gut microbiome; material: fecal sample | place: Denmark | collected 2008 | reverse complement strand
CTCAGCGCCAGCAGATACAGCTCGTTGTAGAAGTAGTGCATACTGAACAGCAGCTTGCCGTAGCAGCCCGGGCGCTCGCCGAAGGGGGTGGCAAAGTAGTCCAGCGTGTCGTGCATCCAGCCCATGTCCCACTTGTAGTCAAAGCCCACGCCCTCGTAGCGGGTGGGGGCGGTCACCTTTAAAAAGTTTGTGGAGTCCTCCGCCATGTAGATGCCGGTGGGCCAGCGCTCGTTCAGGCCGTGGTTCAGGCTGCGCAAAAAGTTCACCGCGCCCTGATTCACGCCGCGGTTGGGGTCGCCCTGCCAGTACAAGGCGCGGGAGATGGCATCCATGCGGATGCCGTCGCAGTGGTACACGTCCATCCACAGCCCGGCGGCGCTGCTCAGAAAGCTGCACACCTCCCGGCGGTAGTAGTTGAAGTTGCAGGTGCCCCACTCGCTCTGTCCCACGTCGCTGTCGTACTCGTACAGGTAGGTGCCGTCAAACTTTGCCAGTGCGTCGGCGTTGGCGGCAAAGTGCACCGGCACAAAGTCCATGATGACGCCGATGCCCATGCGGTGGCAGGCATTGACAAAGCCCGCAAACTGGGCGGGGGTGCCGTAGCGGCTGGTCACCGAGAAATAGCCGGTGGTCTGGTAGCCCCAGCTGCCGTCAAAGGGGTGCTCGGCCAGCGGCAGCAGCTCCACATGGGTAAAGTGGTGCTCCAGCAGCCACGGGATCAGCTCCCGCGCCAGCTCCTCATAGTTGTACCACCCGTCCGAGCCGTCCGGCTGGGTGGTGCCGGGCTTATGCTTCCAGCTGCCGGCGTGCAGCTCGTAGATGTTCAGCGGGCGGTTGCGGCATTTGTCCCGCCGCTCCATCCACGCGGTGTCGTCAAAGGTGAAGTCCAGCTTTGTCAGCTTGCTGGCAGTGCCGGGGCGCAGCTCGGTGGCAAAGGCGTAGGGGTCGCTGCGCATCACGGTGCTGCCGTCCGCGCCATGCACGCGGTATTTGTACAGATCTCCTTCCGCAAGGCCGGGGATAAAGGCGCTCCACACGCCGGTATCGGCTTTTTCCATGGGCACGCCGCGCTCCCAGCCGTCAAAGCCGCCGCACACCTCCACGGCGGTGGCACCGGGTGCCCACACGGCAAAACGCCAGCCCTCGGCGCCGTTCGGGTCGGTGCAGGGGTGCGCACCCAGAATGCGGTAGGCATCGAAGCAGTCGCCACTGAAAAACGTGCGGGGGATCACAGGGTAATTCATGCAAAGATCTCCTTACTTCTCTATGTTGACCGGCGGTGTGCGCCGGTTGGTACAAAGCTATTTGGGCAAACTATCCAAGAGAAACGGCTGTTTACCGGCATGATAGCCGATAATCTTAGCGAATCTTGACAAAAATCGGCAAATTTTCACATATTTGCCAAATCTTGTGGTATACTGTTGCTACCGCCGTGCAAGCGGCGCAACTTTTTAAGCAATAGAACGGGAGCGAATGATCATGGCTTGGTATGACGAAGCAGTATTTTATCACATTTATCCGCTGGGGCTGTGCGGCTGTGCGCACGAAAACGACGGCCAGCCCACCCCGGGCGCTTTTGCAAAGCTGGAAGCATGGGCAGCCCACGCGGCAAAGCTGGGCTGCACGGCCATCTATATCGGCCCGCTGTTCGAAAGCGGCTCCCACGGTTATGATACCATCGACTACCGTCTGGTAGACCGCCGCCTTGGCACGAATGAAGAGTTCAAGGCTTTTTTTTGGCCTGCCACGCCCGCGGGCAGCGGGTCATCGTGGACGGCGTGTTCAACCATGTGGGACGCGATTTCTTCGCGTTCCAGGACCTGAAGGCGAACCGCGAGAACGCCCGTTATAAGGACTGGTTCTGCGATGTGAACTTCTGGGGCAACAACGAGTATAACGACGGCTTTAGCTACGGCAACTGGGGCGGCTACAACCTGCTGGTCAAGCTGAACCAGCGCAACCCGGAGGTGCAGCAGTACCATTATGATACCATCCGCTTCTGGGTGGAGCAGTTCGACATCGACGGCATCCGTCTGGACGCAGCCGATGTGCTGGATTTCGACTTCATGCGGGGGCTGCGCCGTCTGGCAAACGAGGTAAAGCCGGAGTTCTGGCTGATGGGCGAGGTCATCCATGGCGATTACAGCCGCTGGGCAAACCCGGAAATGCTGCACTCGGTCACCAACTACGAGCTGCACAAGGGCCTGTGGAGCGGACACAACGACCACAACTATTTTGAAATTGCCCACACCATGCGCCGGCTGCAGGGGCTGTGCCATGACACCCGGCTGTATCTCTTCTCGGATAACCACGATGTAGAGCGCCTGCCCAACAAGCTGCGCAACCGGGAGCACATCCGGCATATCGCCATTCTGGTGTACAGCCTGTGGGGCATTCCGTCCATCTACTACGGCTCGGAGTTCGGCATCGAGGGCAAAAAGGAGTGGGGCAGCGACTGGCCGCTGCGCCCCTGTCTGGAACTTAGCGACTACGCTGATGCAGAACGTACAAATCCTGTTACCAGTGTATACAAAGCGCTGGGGAAATGCAAGGCTGAGTTGCCGGAAATGACCTACGGCGAGGTAAAAGAATTGCAGCTCACCACCCAGTGCTACGCCTTTGCCCGGGTGCTGGACGGCAAGGCCGTGGTGGCGGTGCTGAACAACGGCGATACCCCCGCACAGCTGGAGTTCCAGCTGCCGGTGGAAACCGCCAAGGTCACCGACCTGCTGGCGGACACCGTGGGCGCGCAGGAGGTGCTGGTCTCCACCGAGTGGAATCGCATGAAGGTGCAGCTGCCCTCCAATTACGCCACCCTGCTGAGATTGGAATAAACCCACGTCTGCGGCGTGACCGGCGCAAAAGCCTTTGCCCTTTGGGGATAGGTTTCCCCCTTCCGGGGGAAGCCTTTGTTCAGAAAGCTGAGATTGGAATAACCTTGCACATTTTGCCGCGTTTTGCTACAATAAGGAGAGAAAAGTCGTTTTACGGAAAGGAAGCCTGACCCTCTATGAATGCAGCACAGCGCAGAGAACGCATCCTGACCCGGCTGAACAGCGCCGGTGCCCCCTTAAGCGCCAGCACGCTGGCGGCAGAGCTGGGGGTGTCGCGGCAGATCGTGGTAGGGGATGTGGCGCTGCTGCGCGCCGGCGGGGCGCAGATCGATGCCACCCCCCGGGGCTACCAGCTGCACCCGGCGGAGAAGGGCTATACCGGTATTCTGGCCTGTGTGCACCGCACGCAGGAGGAGATGCGCCGGGAGCTGTACACCGTGGTGGATCAGGGCGGCACGGTGGTGGATGTGGCGGTGGAAAACAGCCTGTACGGCGAGATCCGCGCCACCCTGAACCTGTGCAACCGGTACGATGTGGACAACTTTATCCGTCAGGCTGCGGATGCGCCCGAGAGCCTTTTGAGCCGCATGACCGGCGGCGTGCACCTGCACACTTTGCGCTGCCCGGACAAGGACACCTTTGCCCGCATCCGCGATGCTTTGGAGCAGCAGGGGCTTTTGTACCGCAAGGAGTGACCCTGCTCCACTTATACCCAGTATAAAAAGGCTTGCGGGGCTTGTCTATCCGCAAAACCGGAAAAATGTTGGAAAATCAACAAAAATGCAAAAGAGGTGGGTTTTCTGGATATCCGCATTGAAAAGACCGAGCGCGCCATCAAAGAAGCCTTTATGGAGCTGCGCCGCGAAAAGCCGGTGGAGAAGATCCGTGTCAAGGAGCTGTGCGACCGCGCCTGCATCAATAAATCCACATTTTACGCCCATTATCAGGATATCTATGCGCTGGCCAACGCCATGGAGGACGAGATGGTGCACGCGGTGGTGGAAAGTCTGCCCCGCCTGACCGCCAGCGATGTGAGCGAGCGTACCGAGTGGCTGACGCGGGAGATGTTCCGCGCCTTCACCGCGCATCAGGCCGAGATCAGCGTGCTGTTCTCCGGCTCCCGGCAGGGGCTGTTCATCAACCGGGTGGAGCAGGCCATGTGCCAGTGCATCGCCCAGACCGACCCCACCTTTGAGGCGGACGTAGTGCGCAAGGTGGTGCTTTCCTTCTGCGTGCAGGGGTGCTACTACACCTTTACCAGCTACTGCGGTCAGATGGACGAAAAACGCCTTGTGACCCTGCTTGCCTCCATCGCCCGCGCCGCGCAGCGGATACGGATGTAATGCGGGACGATCAAAAATGGCCGCCGCTTGTGCTTTGGCCATCTTTAGAGGAATAATTATTTTTACTTCGGGATAGCGGAGCGTCTGCGGACGCTCCGCTATCCCATTTTCACAGGGCAGGGACGTAACCGAAAACGGGCAGTTGCGCCCCGCCCATAAAAATACAAAGTCGGGCAGTCTGCGGGCTGTCCGATTTTTTGTTTTCACGGGGGGAGACACACCTTGACAAAACCACCAAAAAATAAGACGAAAATTCGTCATCTGCACTTTTTTACCAGAATTTTTAAGAAAGAGTTTACACTATGCCGGAAACAGTGGTATTATATAAAATAGTATATCATGGCGTAAAATGCGCCTGCGTACGCCGGGAGGGTATTGGCAAGATGAAGAACAAGATCTCGCGCCGCAGCTTTCTGGCGGCGGCTGCGGTCTCGGCAGCGGCACTGGCCGTGTCCGGCTGTGATGCAAAAACGAGCAAAAAAGAAGTGACCGACATCACGGTGTGGAACTACTACAACGGCGACCAGCTGGAAAGCTTCAACCGCCTTGTGAGCACCTTCAACGAGACCATCGGCAAGGCAAAGGGCATCCGGGTGTCCAGCTCCAGTCAGGGCACGGTGAACGATCTGGAAGCCAACGTGATGGACGCTGCCGAGGGCAAGGTGGGCTCTGCGGAGATGCCCACCATTTTTGCCGCCTACGCGGATACCGCTTATAAACTGGATCAGATGGGCATGGTGGTGGACCTGAAGGACTACCTGACCGAGGATGAAAAGGCCGCCTTTGTGCCCGGCTATATCACCGAGGGCGATTTTGACGGCAGCGGCAGCATAAAAATTTTTCCGGTGGCAAAATCCACCGAGCTGATGTTCTTTAACGATACCGACTGGCAGCGGTTCTCAAAGGACACCTTTGTGCGTTACGGTGCCCTTTCCACCATGGAGGGTGTGACGGCGGTGGCCGAACAGTACTACAACTGGTCCGGCGGCAAGGCGCTGTTTGGTCGGGACGCGCTGGCAAACTATATGATTGTGGGCGCAAAGCAGCTGGGCTGCGAAATTTTTGAAGTGCACAACGGCAAAATGACCCTGCACTTTGACCATGATGTGGTGCGCAAACTGTGGGATAACTACTATGTGCCCTTCGTCAAGGGGTATTTTGCTGCGAATGGCCGCTTCCGCAGCGATGACGTAAAAACCGGCGCACTGCTGGGCTGTGTAGGCTCCTGTGCCAGCGCCACCTTCTTCCCGAAGCAGGTGATGCCCGGGGACAATCAGGTCCACGATATCGAGATGAAGGTGCTGCCTGCGCCCCGGTTTGCCGGGAGTGAAAAGGTGGCGGTGCAGCAGGGCGCCGGCATGGTGGTCACCACCGGCACCGAGGCCGAGATCAACGGCGCAGTCACTTTTTTAAAGTGGCTCACCGAGCCGCAGAATAACATCGCTTTCGCGGTGGAGTCGGGCTATCTGCCGGTGACCACTGCCGCCAACGACATGGACGCCATCCGCGCAAGCGGGCTGGAACTGACCGACAATATGGAGCAGGTCCTTTCCGGCGCGGTGGAAACAGTGCGCAAAAACGAGCTGTACACCCCTACGGCCTTTGCAGGCGGCAATGCAGTCCGCAAGATACTGGAATACAGCATGGGCGATCAGGCCAGTGCCGACCGGGACACGGTGCTGGAACGCATCGCCGCAGGCCAGAGCGCGGAAGCAGCCATGGCAGAGTTTCTGACCGACGACTATTTTGAGGCGTGGTATCAGGCCACCCTTGCACAGTTACAGCAGTACGAGGGCTGACCGCCCGCAAAAAAGACGGAAAGGGGGCAGGGCGATGTTTGACGCATGGAAAGAGCGCCAGCGGCAGCGCTTGAAAAACAGACCGGAAAGAACCGTGTTCTACAATATTTTTGCCACCATGATGCTGGTGCTGGTGGTGGAGCTGCTGATGGCGGTCGCCAGCATCCTTGCCGTCAACGTGACCGGGCAGCTGGACGAAAACGCCAAGGATCTGCTTACCATGCGGGTGCGCAACCGCGCCAGCTATGTGCAGGAGATCCTGCGGAACGCGGAGGATCTGGATCAGCTGAGCGAGCAGATCACCGCCACCACCCAGCAGCTGCTGAAAAGCGGCGATATCTCGCTGGATACGCTGGATAACAGCAGCGAGCAGAGCGATGCTTTGCTGGTAGCGCTTGCCCCGCAGCTTCTGGACACCCTGCGCACAAAGCAGGTGACCGGCATCTTTCTCATCCTGAACACCCATGATCTGGATACCTGCGAGGTGGGCAAAAAAATGCCCGGCATCTACCTGCGGGATATGGACCCGGACGCCCGCCCTTCGGAGCGCAACAGCGACCTTTTGCTGGAACGCGCCAGCGCCACAGTGGTAAAAGAACTGGCCATCGGCACGGATAAGGGTTGGCAGCCCGCTTTCCCCTATCAGGGAGATACCAAGGGCGGCATCCTGCGCACGGTGTTTCAGACCGCGTATAAGAGCGGTGCCAGCCTTTCGGCGGAAAGCTATGGCCGCTGGACCACCAACTCCTACTGTCTGGCAGGGGACGACCGGCACGCCATTGCCTACTCCATGCCGCTGATCCTGCCGGACGGCACGGTATACGGCGTGGTGGGCGTGGAACTGCTCACGGACTATCTGCAAACAAAGCTGCCCTTCACCGAGCTGGACGAGGACAAGGCAGGCACCTATTTTATCGTGACCACTACCGATGATGCGCTGACGGACGACGTGCTCTCCCTGCGCAAGACCGTGACCTCCGGCGAGGATCTGGTAACGGCGGATGCACCGCTGGGCGTTTTGAACTGCCGCAGCGACGGCAACGGCGGCAACTGGGCGGAGCTGAACGGCAAGCGCTATTATATGGTGCTGGAGCCGCTGCTGGTGTATAACCGCAACGCGCCCTTTGCCGCCGAAAAGTGGTTTCTGGCCGGTACCATGGAGCAGTCGGTGCTGCTGGCTTTTTCCGACCGGGTGCGCGAGGTGCTGCTGGCTACCTTACTGTTCACGCTGGTGCTGAGCGTTTTGGGCAGCCTGCTGATCTCGGCACGGCTGGCCAGCCCCATCAACCATTTGTACCGCGAGGTGATAGACGCGCAGGAGAAAAAGACCTTCCCGCACCTGTCCCGCACCGCCATCCGGGAGGTGGACCGCTTTGCCGAGACCATTACCCAGCTGAACAGGGAGCTGGTGACCAACTCCACCAAATTTTTGCGCATCATGGATATGGCCAGTGTGGAGATCGGCGGCTACGAGCTGCGCACCGACACCGGCAGCGTGTTTGTGACCGATAATTTCTTCTCCCTGCTGGGCAAGCCCGAGATGCAGGGCGAGCCGCTGAGCGTGCGCCGCTTTGAGGAGGTGCTCAAGGGCATCCGGGAAAAGAATCCCTGTGACCACACCGCCGAGGGCGACGAACTGCTGACCATTCAGCAGCCGGACGGGGTGCGGTACATCATGCTGCGCAGCACCATCGAGGGACACGCCAAGATCGGCCTTGCCGAGGACGTGACCGCCGCTGTGCTGGAACGGAAGCGCATCGAACACGAGCGCGATCACGATATCCTGACCGGGCTGTACAACCGGCAGGCCTTCAACCGGGTGTGCACCGAGCTGTTTGCCGCGCCGGAGCGCATGGGCGTAGCGGCGCTGATGATGATGGATCTGGATAACCTCAAGCACATCAACGATACCTACGGCCACGACTGGGGCGACCAGTACATCCGCCGCACCGGTCAGTGCCTGCGGGACAATACCCCCGCCGGGACGGTGTGCGCCCGCCTTTCCGGCGATGAGTTCCTTGTGCTGTTCCACGGCTACCGCAGCCGGGACGTAGTGCGGGAAAAGATCGACTGCCTGACGAAGGCCATGCAGCAGAGCGTGGCGCTGCTGCCCAGCGGCAACGCTTTGCACATCAGTCTTTCCGGCGGCATCGCGTGGTACCCGGACGATGGGCAGGACTGGGAGACCCTGAAAAAATACGCCGACTTTGCCATGTATCAGGTCAAGCACGCGGATAAAGGCCGGGTGGAGGAGTTCGACATCGGGGTGTACAACCGCGAAGCCTACGCCGAGCGCACCCGCAGGGAGTTCCGGCAGCTGCTCAGCAATGCGCAGGTGTTCTACTGCTTCCAGCCCATCTTCTCGGCGCGCAGCGGCAGGGTAGTCGCCTACGAGGCGCTGATGCGCTCCGACCTGCCCACCCTGCGCTCCCCGGCCACCATCATGAAGCTGGCGCGGGAGCAGGGGGCCCTGTACGAGATCGAGCGCATCACCTTTACCAAGGCGCTGGAGACCTTCGACAGCCTGTGCCGGGCGGGCAGCGTGTCCGGGGAGGCCATGCTCTTTGTCAACTCCATCGCCAACACCTGCCTGTCGCATGAGGACGGCAAATATATAAACAGCCATTGGCACGAGCTGTGCCGCCGCATGGTCGTCGAGATCACCGAAGAGGAAGCCATCGACTACGAAGCACTGGAGAAAAAGCGCAATGCACCGGGCTTTTCCGGGATGTTTGCGCTGGACGATTACGGCAGCGGCTATTCCAACGAGAATACGCTATTGCAGCTTGCGCCCCGGTTCGTCAAGGTGGATATTACCATCATCCGTGGCATCGACACCTCGCCGGACAAGCAGCAGATCCTGCGCAATGTGGTGGCCTACGCCCACCCCCGCAGCATGAAGATCGTTGCCGAGGGCGTGGAGACCGCCGCCGAGCTGCGCACGGTCATCGAGCTGGGCGCAGACCTTTTGCAGGGCTATTTTCTGGCACGCCCGGCCATTGTGCCGGGGGATATCGCGCCGGAAGCAGCGGGGATCATCCGGGAGCTGCAGCGCCGGAAAAAAGACTGAAATACAAGCCCTCCCGGGCGCTGCGGCGCTGGGAGGGTTTTTGCAACGGAGGTAGAAAAATATGGTTCAGGTGGATCTCATCACCGGCTTTTTGGGGGCAGGCAAGACCACCTTTCTGCGCCGCTATGTGCGGTACCTTGTACAGCAGGGGCATAAGGTGTGCATTCTGGAAAACGACTTCGGCGCGGTGAACGTGGACGCCATGCTGGTGCAGGAGGTGCTGGGCCCCGGCTGCGATGTGGAAACCATCAGCGGCGGCTGCGACTGCGACACCCACCAGCGCCGGATGCGCACCAAACTCATCGCCATGGCCATGCGCGGCTTTGACCGGGTGGTGGTGGAGCCCAGCGGCATCTTTGATGTGGACGAGTTTTTCGATATCCTGCGGGACGACCCGCTGGACCGGTGGTATCAGCTGGGCAGCGTCATTGCCGTCGTGGATGCCCTGCTGCCGGAAACGCTTTCGCCGCAGGCAGAGTACCTGCTGGCGTCCGAGACCATGAACGCGGGCCGCGTGCTGCTGAGCCGCGCCCAGCTGGCAGCGCCCGCCCAGTGCGCCGCCGCCGCTGCCCACTTGGAGCGGGCACTGGAAGCCGCAAAATCTTCCCGCCGCTTTGCGCCCGGGGAGATCCTTGCCAAGGACTGGGATGCCCTGACCGATGCCGACCTTGCTGCCCTTGCCGCCTGCGGCTACCGGCAGGCCAGCTGCGAAAAGCTGCATTTTGACCAGCACGCGGCCTTTACCTCCCTTTGCTTTCTGGAACTGCACCTCACCCCGCAGCAGCTGCAGGCTGCTGCACAGCGGCTGTTCGCAGCGTCGGAGTGCGGGCAGGTGCTGCGGGTCAAGGGCTTTGCGCCCGCCCCGGCAGGCGGCTGGCTGGAGCTGAACGCCACCGCCGCCGGCTGCACCCTTGCGCCCATCCCACAGGGGCAGGAGGTAGTTATCGTCATCGGTGAGGGGCTGGACAAAGCCGCCATTGAAGCAAAACTGAAGGGCTACGAAAATTAACTGTTGCAGCGTGACCCGGCGCAAAAGCCTTCACCCCTTGGGGGGAAGGTGGCTGCGAACGCAGTGAGCAGACGGATGAGGGGTGATTTCGGCAGCAGCGCCCTCATCAGTCACCTGCGGTGACAGCTTCCCCCGACCGGGGGAAGCCTTCATTCGGAAAGTTGATTTTCTATTTTCAACTATAACAAAATGCATTGTGGAAAAACAGGAGGGAGCATCATGCAGGAAGTACGCGCAGCCGTTATTGGCACAGGCGTCATGGGGCGCAAGTATGCCCAGATGATCGCAGAAGGAAAAGCGGGGGCATTGCGTCTGACCGCCGTGGTCTGCCGCAGCGCCGGGGCGCAGCAGTGGGCAAAGGATACCCTGCCGGATACGGTGCGGGTGTGCCCCAACGCCGAGGCGCTGTACGATTATGCAGAAGAGTTTGACGCCGTGCTGGTGGTCACCCCGCACAAGACCCACCCGGCGCTGGTGATGCAGGCTTTTGCCCACGGCAAGCACGTCTTGTGCGACAAGCCCAGCGCAAACGCGCTGGCACCGGCGCTGGAAATGAACCGCGCCGCCGAAAAAAGCGGCCTTGTTTTTGCTATGATGTTCCATCAGCGCCGATACAAAAAGTATATGCGGCTTAAAAAATTACTGAATGATGGGTCGTTGGGCGAGATCAAGCGGGTGCAGCTGGAAAACAGCCGCTACTTCCGCACATGGATGTACCACCGCTCCGGCAGCTGGCGTTCCAGCTGGGCAGGGGAGGGCGGCGGCGCGCTGCTCAATCAGGGCCAGCACATTCTGGATATCTGGCAGTGGCTGTTCGGAATGCCGGAGAGTATTTATGCGGCAATACCATACGGCAAGTATAACGATTTTATGGTGGATGACGAAGCTACCCTGCTGATGGAGTACCCGCAGCAGCGCACGGCAACCTTTATCCTTTCCACCGGCGAGGGCAGCTACACCGAGCGGTTGGAAATTGTGGGCACCAAGGGCACCGCCCTGCTGGAAAAGGACACCCTCACCCTGCACACCTACACGCCAGACACCGAGACCTACCGCCGTACCGCCGATTGCACCGAGCGCCAGCAGCTCACCGAGACCACCACCACCGAGCAGTTCGCGCCGCAGGCAGAGCCTTACCCGGAGATGCTGGCAAACTTTGCGGACGCCATCCTGCACGGCACACCCCTGACCGCCCCCGGCGTGGAGGGCGTGCGGGCGCTGGAGCTGACCGACGCCGCCTACCTGTCCGCATGGCTGGGGGAGAAGCTCACCCTGCCGCTGGACGCAGACCGCTTTGAACAGGAACTGCAAAAGCATATTCAGGAGGAACAGGCAAATGGCTAAGCTGCGGTTTATCGTAGTAGGTTCCGGCTGGCGGTCGCTGTTTTACTGGCGCATCGCGCAGGCGCTGCCGGAGCGGTTCGAGCTGTGCGCCATGCTTTGCCGCACCGAGGAAAAGGCCGAAAAAATGCACCGGGAATACGGCGTGCCGGTAAGCACCTCGGCGGAGCAGTGCATTGCCCTGCACCCGGACCTTGTGGTGGTGGCAGTGAATAAAGCGTCCATCGCCGCCGTCAGCACCGAATGGCTTGCCCGGGGCTTTGCCGTGCTGAGCGAGACCCCGGCGGCGTTGGAGGAGGACGCATTGCGCGCCCTCTGGCAGCTGCACCGGCAGGGCGCAAAGCTGCAGGTGGCAGAACAGTACTGGCTGTACCCCACGCTGGCAAAACGGCTGGCGGCGGTGCACAGCGGCGCACTGGGCACGCCGCAGTTTGCCCGGCTGTCGGTGGCGCACGGTTACCACGCGGTCAGTCTGGCGCGGCAGTTCCTGAACGCCGGGCAGCAGCCGGTGCGGGTGACCGGACGCAGCTGGACGGAAAAGATCATCGAAACGGATTCCCGCTGGGGCGCGGTGCATAACGGCGCATTGGTGGAAAAGACCCTGCAGCAGCACACGCTGGAATTTGCGGGCGGTGGCACAGCGTTTCTGGATTTTAACGGCGTGCAGTACCACTCTTACCTGCGCAGCACCCACACCAGTGTGCAGGGAGAGCGGGGCGAAGTGTTCGACGACACCCTGCGCTGTCTGGATGCCGCCGGGGAGCCGGTGTGCCGTCAACTGACCCCGCTGCCGGACCCGCTGGCAGTGGCCGCCGCACAGGCAGGGCTGAACGAGGACGAGACCGCCATCACCTGTTTTCTGGACAGGATGCAGGGCTATCTTGCCGGCGGGGCAGAGGTGTACCCACTGGCAGACGCCTTGCAGGACGCCTACCTTGCCCTGCTGATGGAGCGCGCCCTTGCCGCCCCCGGCCAGCCGGTGGAAAGCACCCCGCAGCCGTGGAACACAGAAGAAAGATAAAAAAGGCTCAGAAGCACCTGTCGGCGCTTCTGAGCCTCTTTTCACGATTGGAGCCGTGACGGCAAACAGCCAGTTCTCCGTAGCAGCCCTTTCCGTGAAAACGGGACAGCGGAGCGTCCGCAGACGCTCCGCTGTCCCCAAATTATAAATGTTTTTCCGCTAAAAATGCCCAAAGCAACGCGGAGGCCATTCAAATCGTTATACCCCCGAAAGGGGTGCAGGATCACATCAGGTCGATCAGCGCTTCCACCTCGTCCATGCGGGTAGCCCAGCTGGTGGCGATGCGTACCACGGTATGGGTGTCATCGAACTTCTCCCAGAAGCCGAACTTTGCCTTGCCTTCCAGCGCAGCCAGCTGGGCATTTTCCAGCACAAGGAAGATCTGGTTGGTGGGGGAGTCCATAAAGAAGCGATAGCCTTTTTCCGCAAAACCGGCCTTCAGGCGGTTGGCGGTGACAATGGCGTTTTTGCTGATGGAGAAATACAGGTCATCGGTGAACAGCACGTCAAACTGGATGCCCAGCAACCGCCCCTTTGCCAGCAGTGCACCCTGCTGCTTGACCATGGTCATAAAGTGCGCCGGTGCGCCGTGGGGGAACACCACAGCCTCGCCGCACAGCGCACCCACCTTGGTGCCGCCGATGTAGAACACATCGGTCAGCCGGGCAAGGTCGGCCAGCGTCACGTCCGTGCCCTCGGCAGCCAGACCGTAGCCCAGCCGTGCACCATCGAGGAACAGCGGCATCTTGTACTCCTGACACACAGCGTGCAGGGCTTCCAGCTCCGCCTTGGTGTACAGGGTGCCGTACTCGGTGGGGTGGGAGATGTACACCATGCCGGGGAACACCATGTGGTCGTGGTTGTCATCGGCGTAGAAGGTGGACACCAGCGCCCGCAGCTCGGCGGCGTCCAGCTTGCCGTTGTGCTGCGGCAGGGTGATGACCTTGTGACCGGTGTACTCGATGGCACCGGCTTCGTGCCCGGCCACATGGCCGGTGGCAGCAGCCACTACGCCCTGCCACCGCTGCAGCATGGACGCGATGACGATGGCGTTGCTCTGGGTGCCGCCGGAGATGAACTGCACGTCGGCCTCCGGGCAGGCGCAGGCGGTGCGGATCTTTTCCCGGGCGCTGGCGCAGTAGGGGTCGGTGCCGTAGCCGGAGACCTTTTCAAAGTTGGTCTCGGTCAGCTTTTGCAGAATGGCGGGGTGTGCACCCTCGCAATAGTCGTTTTCAAAATACAGCATGGAAAAACGCTCCTCTATATAATTATAAGAAAACAGTACCTCTATTCTACATCGCCGCGAAAACCCTGTCAAACCCAAAACGGCGCATAGCGCACGCAAGGCACCGCAAAAACGCTTACAGGATACCCGGTGCGACACTATGTTGAGCAGAATCACGGCCTACAACAGTTTTTTACGAAAGTATGATTATTTCCAGAAATACGAAAAGTTTTTCAAAAAAGTGCTTGACAATTCTGCTGCATCTGGTATAATAACTATCGTTCCGAGCGTCACAGCTCACGAACACAACAGAATATGCGGATATGGCGGAA
>ULQY01034216.1_pt1 | contig 14155 bp, 14 predicted proteins | sample 1954671 | NCBI WGS metagenome assembly ULQY01 (sample SAMEA4835660, study PRJEB28245) | human gut metagenome | biome: gut microbiome; material: fecal sample | place: Denmark | collected 2008 | reverse complement strand
AAGCCGTTCTAACTCTTTGGCTGTCGCAGCTAAGGAGAGCAGATAATAATTTTCATCCTCCACCTTGCTATCCTTGACCTTTAATCGCTCGCTTCCGACCTTATAATACTTTCCATCTTTCTCCAAGACATTTTCAAACAATGCCGGCTCCGTGGTAATTTCTCGAATTCCGGAAGTAAAAGTCTCATGTACTGTTTTCATATTTGACCAGCCGTGGTCAATGGCAATAACTACTGTATTTTTATCCATAATGATCCTCCTTTTCCTTAGCAAAACTATCATTTTTATTGTTCCAAGGTTCTTTTTCATTGGAGGCTTTCTTATTCCTCCCCAGTATTTTCTTCATACAAGGAAAACAATAATCTGGTTCCTGTCGGTACGGACAACCTTCGCAGTCTCTATCCCGCTGCTCCTTTTGATCCGACTTATCAGGCATCCTCTCTGTAAAACATTTTTGTGAGATACAACGACTATTATTTCCCCAAAAATACCTGCATTTCATACAATCTTGTATTTCATTATCCAAGCGATCCTGATATTCCACATCTATATGATGTGGTCTTTTTCCTGATCCTCTTTGAATGATTCCCATTTCCTACATCCTCCTGTAAACAATTCAGTATATTGAATGCTCTTTAAGCATGTAGGTACACATTTTTAATTCATCGTCCTTGTGTACTAAGGAATTACAATCATGTCACATTCGTGAGCACGAGGCTGAATTTATCAACCATCTCCTCTGCTGCCATTTCGAGGACCAGGAGATCCTATAATCTCCTTCATGCGTAATTATCATTCTGCCATGCCAAACATCATTATCTGCTCCATCTTCATCTCTCGATCCTTCGACTCTCATCGCAAATTACCACTGATTATTGTTATGATTACACACCAGAAATCTCCATGTTGTAATTGATGATATTCAATTGTCCACAGGTATTTTCAACCTGTAGCCATAGAATACACTCTTTGAAACAAATTGTATTGAACTTTAAAAGACCAATTTAGCCCTTTCTAGTTCTCTTTTGTGAACCTTTCGTATTTATTATACAGTTCCCTTTTGTGAACGTCAATATCTTTTTATATTTTTATTTCACATTTGTGAACTATTATGGTATTATAATTAAAATAAATGCTGAATAATGGGAGGTATATATGAACGCCGAAAGCATAGCCGACAAAATCAAAAGATATCGTAAAATAAATAATATGTCGCAGGAAGAACTAAGCACTCTCTCCGGCATCAATGTATCTACCATAAAGAAATACGAATGCGGATACCGTAATCCAAAACCAGAGCAGCTCGTCAAAATAGCAAATGCACTCAATGTTAGTGTTTTGGTATTCCTTTCCTTTGATCTCACTACTACCAGTGATATTCTTGCATTACTTATCAAATTAGCTGAAAACTCCGATTTGGAGATAAAATGTCAAAAAGATAACTCCGATAATTATGTACCAAACACGATTTCGTTGTCTTTTAATGATCCTGTCATAAATCAAACCCTTGCAAGATATCTGAAATACAAAAAGGCATTGGAATCATCAGCAAACTCTTCTGCAGAATCTGCTTCTGATCTCCAACGCCAGTTAGATGAACTATTAATTTGTAAGAAATAAATGAATAATTATCGTAACAAAAAATACATACCTTAATTAAGCCCATAATGCAAAAATCTATGAAAAAATATTTAATAGAGACATTATTCCATTTTTAAAACCATATCATAAAAGTCTAAAAAACTTTTTGTTATGAAAAATCCACTCCCTTCAACACTTAATTCTGGAAATGTATTGTCATCTTCATCTACATCTCCACTTTCAGTCTCATATTCTTCTTCCAAAAATCCAGTTTGTTTCAATCTAATAAAAATAGAATATAATTCGGGAATCGTAAGACCCTGTGTTTTCGCATACTCCTTACTAAAACTATACCATTTATTATTATATGTATGTCCTCTTGTTTTTAATGATTTACTTTTAGCCGCAGATTGTTCACAAAACTTTTTATAATCCACTAAATATTGAATTTCTCGATATGACATGGTACTCAATATATTTAAATATTCATCAAACTCATTTACACCAATATGATTTCCTGATAAATATCCATTTCTAATGAGATTTCCAAAAAAAACCACTTTATCATTTGAAGCTAATCGTTTTATAGCCTCTACCACTCTAGCATAATTAATAAGAAATTCTACATCATTTACCATTTCTCTTGTTATAGTAGCACTATCCGACAAGATAACATCAATTAATTCTTGTTCCTTATTTTGCTCAAAATCCTCTAAAGTTTTATCTATAGAAGCATTAACCAAATCCCCTATAACCGGTATCTTCCCAACTACCCCCGCTACTCCAGCGGTTACTACAGGATTTCCTTTTATGTCAATCAATTCATTAACACTTTGCAAAGATGATTTTATCTGTTCAAAGTCCTCATACATAATACTTTTTCTTATATATCATATCCTTCAAAATTTGTTTTAATAATATCAGACATCACACCAAAATCTCTATTTGCATCATCTAATGTCTGATGTCCAACGAGAAAATCATACATATCCAGCATCCAAGGATTGCTACCAAATACATGTTGTCTCACTCTTTTATTAAATACATTTGGAAATAATTTTTCCCATATTGAATATCTACCCATAAATTGCATTAATTCATACAATTGTTGATCTGCATTTCCATTTGCTGCTTCATATTGTTGCGATAAACTATTTATTTGATATGGTAATTCTTTTTGTAAAATAAAATCAGATTGGTCTTTATTATTTTTATCATCATATTTATTTCCAAAGGTGAATTTTCTTAAAAATAAATATCCTGTTGCTCTAGCATGAAATTCTGTCCAAAAAACAAATGGTCTATGTATCATTTCCCTTTGAACAACATCATAATTCTCCAATCTATTCATTTTTACATAATTCATATAATCAAATACATGTGTCATTTCATGTATAACTGTTCCTACCCACTGCCAATCTTGCTGTTTGACCGCATTAAAAAAATAATCTCGATTTATTGCTATGGTAAACATTCCGCCAATTATCTTTGGAGGAATTGTCAGTCCTCTATTTATCTCCACCACTTCTTTGGATATAGAGCTATCTCCTTCAAAAAGTTCAGGTCTTTTTTTTATATAAACATCTGTTATACGCGTGGCTCGTTCATTATTAGCACCTACAACAGCCCATTTATCACCATGTTTTACAACAAATTGATTTTTTCCCATTTCACTTACCTCCAGTTAATCTATTATTAATCAATTACAAGAAAGTGAAAATAAACCACCCAAAAACATTTTCACTATAAACCATCTATTCTATAGGTATTTAACCATCTTATTTTAAGTAAAATATAATCGAAAATATCTTTATTTTATATTTTTTACATTGACTAATACCTCCATCACATATTTCGTCCATAAGGAACGATTTGAATTGATTTTAGCAAAAGCATTTGATATACTAGAAGCGTTTAATTACTGGTGGATGGTTTTTCCTTTCACTAAATCATGTAAAGTTGCAAGGTGTTCGCCTTGCAACTTTTTTGTTACAACAGTATTGCTGTAATCATTTTATATCCTATCACATATCTCATGCATTTCCAACTATATATTGTGTTTTTTATGATTTTTCATCAATATATAGTACTAATTATTTCTTATTTCATCATCTATTGACTTCACTATTTTTTCAATATCACGTATATAATTTTGTACAATCTCTTTTGTAATACTCTTTACTTGCGCATCCGTATGGGCTCTATCCGACTGATGTGCAATAATATTTCTCCTACTGAATAACTCATTCAGACGTCTTTTGAATTTATCTTTTGTACGTTCTGTTCCTTCCCTTTGGTAGAAAGCTCTGTCTGCAATATGTGCTAAATTGATTCCCAATAATTTAAATTGATCTTTCACTGACTCATACGAAATCATTGTAATTGCACGATAATAATTATTTATATATTCAAGAAACCAATCTATATCCTCACCAGATTTTAATGCCACCTCTATAACTTTCATATTGACTTTAAGATTTTCATACTTATCTGTGCGATCCCAATTTTCATTATAAATTTCGCATAAACCATATTTTGTCAATTCATGCATATAAAAATCAAGAGCACTTGCCAGAAATATAATCTGTGCACGCCAAATATTTTCCCCTTCATTTACTTTTCCTGATTCAATCAATTCATCCGCCACAACAAATTGTGCATTTATGGTTTGTATAGCCTCATCAAAATGTTGCATTATTTGATCTAACTCAAACCTAACAACATTCGTATGAAATTTATCTCGTATATCTTCATTCCTTGCCTCTAAATCAAGGTTTCTCTCCTCCATACAGTCCCCCCTATCCTAAAATATTTTCTTCCAATTCATGAAAGAATTTTTTATTAAGCATAGGTATCGCACCATATTTTCCTGAAACATATCCTTTTTCTAAATTTTCAGATTTACGTACATTTTTAATCTCAACAAGAGAATACAAATCTGTTGCACGTTCATTGTTTAATTGTGTAAACCAAACTTGATCTCTTCTAAACAAATCTGAATCTAACAAACTTGTATCATGTGTTGAAAAAATTAATTGTGCAAATTTATCTTTCTGATAATTTTGAAATAACTGTACAATTTGGAAAATTACTGACTCATGTAAACTAGTTTCTAATTCATCACAAATAAGTATTTTACCTTTATTCAAAATATCAATAATCGGACAAATCATTTGAAATAAGCGCTTTACTCCAGTTGATTCTTCAGTCATCAAATCAACTTCAAATTGATCATATATTACTTTTGCTTCTATTCTATTACCCTCTTTAGTTCCTAGCAAGCTTTTCAATGCATCTGGTAATTGTAACTCTTGTGGTAAATCCGCCAACTTTATTTTTTCAAGTTTGACTTTTACATCTTTAGCTCCAGTTCCTAACGCTCGCAGAATATTCAAAAATATTTTTTTCATCATATCATTATCCTGCATTAACTTAATCGAATACTCTGTCCAGTTATTAATTTCCGGGTTATACACCACTATATCCGTTTTAAAAAACATAAAAGCTTCTTCGATTTCTTTTACATTACTATAATTAGCGGCACAAGATAAAAACAACCTATTATCTTTCAATATGCTAACACTTACATCAAACATCCCCTTGTATCTACCTCCAGGTCTAATCCCCGATCTATCACGCTCAAAAATTTTCACTTGTCTTCCTTTTGGAAAATAATATAAATATTCATCTTGTATCAAATTTTGCTTCACAGAGAAGCCGTATGCATATCTAATATCATTTCGCACAAATTGAATACTATATCTACTCGAGGAATCTTCTGCGCTCAATTTATGACGCGCTTGAAATACTCCTTGCCCTGGCTGATAATTAATACTATTGCTAACCAAATCACACATAAATAACAAAGCGCTAATAAAATTGCTTTTCCCAGACCCATTTGCACCATATATAACTGCAGAACGCAAAACTCTAAAATTCCCATATTCTTTTAAAAGCTCTTCTGATGTATTATCACTTCCTGCAATCATAGAAAAACTCACTTCTTCCTTGATTGATCTATGATTTGAACATTTAAACTCTAATAACATCTTCGACACCTCCTTCTTTTGATATATATTCATATATACCTCCTTTTTAATGTTTTGTCAATTGTTTTTGCTGTTTTTTTGCAAATTTCATGTATAAAACATTAATTTTACGTTATTTAATATAAGTATATGAATAATATTTCATTTTAATCCGAAAAAAATCGTCGACAACAAATTTTAAAAAAATCATAACTAACCATAATAAAAATACAGCAGGCAATCCAATAGACTACCTGCCATATAAAATACCTTGTATAAAATTTTCAATTGTTAAAACTCAATAATCATACAACATCCGTCACACAATCTATGTAATTCATATTTTTTGAGTACTGAGGCTCGTGATATCACTTCTAGTTTCATATTTTTCTTTTATCCATTCACTTGCCATGTACCAATTATGTACCAATTTTCTACTGAATAACATAAAGTTATAACAACTTTTATCGAACTAATTTTTATCGTAATCTCCCATTTTATAAGGCTTTAAGGACATTTATCAAGATATAGAAACCTACATCGAAATTGCTAGTAAATCACAATTCCTAGTTTCATTTTCTATCTTTCCTTTCTTGTAAACCTTAATTTACGGGGCTTGCGGGTTTTGGCATCTCGTTTATGTACCAATCATGTACCAATTTTTGAGAGCAAAAAAATTTAAACCACTTTCAAAGCATCCGCAATCTGGTCGATTTCTTTATAAATGAGTCACAAAACTCAAATTTAATCATAGCATAAAGAGGGGGAAATGTAAAATCTTATATTTTATTTAAGATTTATATGATAACAAAACTATTTATCACATTATCTTGTCTATACTATAAACTTTCTGTTCGCATATCCTATTCTTTTTACTTAACACATTAGGAACGACTCTTCTTTTAACTATCCTTACCATTTAACTAATTTATTGTTCACGAATTACCTACAAACTAACATATGTTTTTTCTATTATTATAATATAAATTTTTTATAAAATTTCAAAGAGTACATTTACACATATATGTTTTTTATATATAATATATTATGTAGAGTGTTTGTATCATCAAAAAGGGATTAAACCTATTACTGATGTATCTATCTTTTGGAGGTGATGTAACATGTTACAATCACGGATTTAAATAGGTAGATCTGAAGCTTCCTATCATATTAATTCGTCATCTCCTTTCTGAAGTAATTATATTCCTCCCCTGGGGGCAACTGTGATCGTAATAACAGTCCCCCATATTATAATTAGGAGGAATTAATATGAAAAACTCTTCAGAAAAAAAACAAACATTGGCACTATTCATTCTAGGTACATTTGGATTGCGATTTTTTAGTCAAATTCACACTCTACTTTTAGCAATCCCTAATTCGTTATTTTGCGATATTAGTGTACTTATTTTAGCAATATATTTCATATACATTGTTAAAGTAGAATAGTTCTATAGCGAAGGAGACAGATGCGCAGCTGTCTCCTTTGTTATTTCATTTAGTTTTATTTCAAGATTTCTTTTTCTTATCTCCTACTCCCAGTGATATTCTTGCATTACTTATCAAATTAGCTGAAAACTCCGATTTGGAGATAGAATGTCAAAAAGATAACTCCGATAATTATGTAACAAACACGATTTCGTTGTCTTTTAAGGATCCTGTCATAAATCAAACCCTTGTAAGATATCTGAAATACAAAAAGGCATTGGAATCATCAGCAAACTCTTCTGCAGAATCTGCTTCTGATCTCCAACGCCAGTTAGATGAATTATTAATTTGTAAAAAACAAATGACTGCAGGGATAATTTTTAAAGCTTCATTTCTTTTGGTTCCACAATTATCCATTCACCCTTTTTTCTTGATCCTTGCCGGTAAAGAATTCCTTTTTTCTGAAGAGTTTTCAAAATTCTTTGCACCTTCGAACGAGAATATTCTGTTTTTTCTACTATTATTTTTTGACTAATTCGAGAATCTTCCCTAATAAGCTCTAAAACCATTTTTTCATCTGATTTTAAAGCTTCATTTATTGATTCATTTATTGATTCATTTATTGATTCATTTTCAGCTTTATTTCGATGTGCTGTTCTTTCATCAATGCTATTTTTTAGTACAAGACGAACCGTATTGGCATAATCACTATACATCGGAGCTTCCAAATTACCTTCCGACATATCAATAAAAATCTTTTTAACACCTTCATTCAACTCTCTAACCCAACCAAACTCCGTTAATACTCTTGAAATTTTAGGATTTCTTGAAAAACGTGTTTCTCGAATGTTGTTAACTGTCACTACATCCGGAAGACATCCTGGACTTTCTATTTCTAAACGATCGTCATACATACTAATTTTGATAAAACAACCTGTCATTGAATAGTCACGATGTGCTACAGCATTAACAATTCCCTCAAGCCATGGAAATTCTGGATATTCCGGTGTCTCAATAAATTTACCCGTTTTAATATCCTGAGTTATAAACACACGAAGCTGATCAGAAATATAGTTTTTGGCTTCGTCAATAATGCGAAGAATAGGTAAATCAATGCTTTTATCCTTAATGATATTAAATTTGTCCCCTACCTGTAGTTCTCTTCCATCAATGCGCAAAAAGCGAACACGACAATTAGAATAAAACTGCATAATATTCTTAGCAAACAATAAAACTGCCGCATTAGTCAAATATTCCTTGTCTCCCTGTTGCCTTAAAAAGCCTCTGGCTCTAAGTACCTGACTTGTTTCTATGCTCTCTGCGCCAATTTTCTCTTTGTAAGAATTCAATAGGTCATCGTCTAAGTCTTCTAAAGTCGCATACGAATTAATTTCATCCTCGTAATGTCTGGAACCTTTTGCGTATTCCAAATTTCTTAAATTTTCTCCCAGCATCTCCTTAGACTTGTCTCCAATTCGCAAATATGTCCGATCATTTGCTGTTCGTATTACCTGTCCTGTACTTGCTTCAATATGCAATAACAATACTCGATCCGGTTCACCATGAACATTAACGACATCAATAAACTCTTCTTTATACCTAGGCATAGGACGACAACAGTCTTTCGGAGCATTGATAAATTCATTAATCTTATCATTGCCACAAGCATTAATTCCCTCAATAATTCTTTTCTTATCGCTAATTCCAATTACCAATGTCCCTCCATCCGCATTAGCAAAAGCAGATATATGTGGTGCTAATTCTGCAACCCGAATCTGACAGGATTTTCTATCAAAATATTTATTTTCGTCTTCCGTCTGTAAATATTTCAAAGTAAATAATGGGTTGATTTTAGAAGTACTTCTATCCATTATACCGTTCCTCCTTGTCTTATATCATGATTATCATATAATTTTCGCAGCAAAAATACAACCTTTACTAATATTATACTTAATCACAGATAAAATACAAAATCAAGTTGATCAAATGATAACACCAACTGCCCCTGTCATCTCAGGATTCTCTCAGGTAATGTTTCTTTAAATTGCTCAGCTCGTAATATATTATTTGAATCAAAGACTAAAATGTATCTCATCTAAGAGATGATATATTCGTTCATAAAATTAAATTCATCACTGAAATTTTGAATATACACTTCGCTTAACTCATTCAATTCTCCGACATCTTCACTCTTAATATTCAACTCTGGTTGTAATCGATCTATCAGAAATGCCTCCATCTCGCCCAAATATCTTTCTGCCTCTTCAAATGGAGTAATAAATTCTAATGGAATATATTCTTTACTATACGACAGAAACATGACTGTTCCAAAATATACTCTCTTATAATAATTGTGATATTTAGGATTATGAAGTTTCAATGCGGCAAGAAGACCATTAGAAAATCTGCTTGTCTTAGCGTCAGTCTTTCCAACATAAACCAATTTCTCTTCCTCATCATTATAAATGGTTATAAAATAAATATTATAACAACACACAGGTGGTTCCCCCAACTCTTCCAATACCCACAACTTTTCCTCTTTATCCAAATCATATCCACAATTGGCATCGGTTCCAGTTATTTCACATACTCTTTCTATGTATTCCTTGTTCTTCATCCATGAATCCCGTAGATTACCAGTATTAATTGTATTGGCTAAATATAAATCACAACATACATCTAAACCAATAAAAGCCCCCGTTTCCATACAAGGTGTAAAATTACCATAAAAATTTACAGGTGTTATACTTTCATTTCCCATAATCCAAGGCTCTAACGGCTGAAATTTCATAAATCCCCCACATAATAACAATTCATATTCACTAATACTAAAACGGATCAAATCAAAACTATTAAAAAATTTTAATCTGATCCCCTCAATCAACATTCATTTTGAGTACTGAGGCTCGTGATATCACTTCTAGTTTCATATTTTCCTTTTATCCATTCACTCGCCATGTACCAATTATGTACCAATTTTCTACTGAATAACATCAAGTTATAACAACTTTTATCGAACTAATTTTTATCGCAATCTCCCATTTTATAAGGCTTTAAGGACATTTATCAAGATATAGAAACCTATATCGAAATTGCTAGTAAATCACAATTCCTAGTTTCATTTTCTATCTTTCCTTTCTTTATTAAGCCTTTATTTTATGGTGTTTCAGCGTAACTGCGGCAAGCGTTTACACCATTTTTTACACCATTTTCAGCATTCTTTCAACTTTTTCTACTTCCTTCTTCTTTTCATCATCCGTCAAATGGACATACAAATTCATTGTAATGCCAATATTCGAATGACCCAGAAGCATCTGTAGCGTCTTAGGTCGCATTCCTGCCTCAATACATCTGGTAGCATATGTATGACGAAGCGTATGCATTGAGAAAGAGTCCATCCCTGCTTTTTGTGCTAATTTAAACAACGAAGTATCATAAGCAGAATTTTTGGTCGGTTCCCCTTTTCTGCAGAGGAAAACAAATTCTTTATACTGTGGATCAACATCTTTCAAAGAAAACATCTTCATCTTTTGACACTCCAAGATTCTGATGCACTCAGCCGTCATAGGAATTTCCCTGTAACCGCTTTTGCTCTTTGGCGGACCTATACGCCACTCTCCAGTAGCATGTCTGTATTCCATACTTCTCTCAATACGGATCACACCCTTCTTAAAATCAATATCAGACCACTTCAGCCCAATCATCTCTCCGGTTCGAAGTCCTGTCTGCAGCAAAAAGGCAAATTGATTATAATTGCTTGTCCCATATGCAACATCCAGAAACCGTTTTTGTTCCTCTACCGTAAGAACTCTTCGTTTCTTAGGCTTCTTACTTTGGGGAATCTTCACTGTTTTTTTAACAGGATTTCGCAATAATATATCATTTTCAACTGCGGCTTCAAACAAAGTATATAGGGTAACCCTGCACTGATAGATTGTACTTTCAGCATATTGAGGTGCCATCTCATTCAAAATCTGTTGACAATGTATTGGTTTTACATCTGCTAAATGCATCCTTCCGATATGATCTTTGATATTGTTTTCATATCGTTCTGTGTAATTTCTCCGTGTGTTCGGTCGAATAGTAGGACCTTTTACACTATTTAAGAAATAATCAAACCACGCATCCACTGTCATACTATCACCGGCAGATAGATCAGAATTCCGATCTATATACGCTGCTTCTGCCAGCCATCGACGACACTCTTGAAGTTTTTTGAAATACTTCTGTTTTCTCTTACCTCTCTTGTCAACGAATCTTGCAGTATAACGCCCATCTTTCCTTTGAGCAATTCCAACTCCAAGTTCACGACCTTTCAGGTCTTGTCCCATGTATAAGCCTCCTTTTATCCAAAGAAAAGCTCAATACAGCACATTGTATTGTACCATATTCACTCTTCTTTGTCCACAAAGAACCCGGTAGCTATATCTCCAGTTCCTTGTCAATGAAGGCTTCAAAAGCTTTCCTTTTTATCAAACGCTTTCTACCAACAAATAAAACAAATGGGCAGCGTGGATCTAGTGTAAGCTCTCTGAGCTTATTCTGTCCAATTCCGCTTAAAGCATTTGCCTCATTAATCGACAATAACAATTTTTCAGATATTCTGACTTCCTGTTTTTCTTTCGTCTTTTCTCCCATAGAATCACCTCGTAATAAATCATCATTCAACATCTGCTCTTTATTTCCTGCATAATGCCAACAATGCCAGATAATGAAAAAGCAAGCATCGATGTTAGTCACATAGAACAAATCATTTGTTCCTTGTTTGACTTATACATCAACAACAGACTATTTCTCATCCATGCTTTCTAAAAGACCGGATGGAATAATCTTTTCCATTTCAAGCTTATAGAGTACCAAACGAAGTATGTATTCTGGAATAACCCTATTTCCTAGTTCCCAGTCTTGGTAAGTTCGATATGGCATGTAAAAATACTTCGCCATATCCTTCTGCTTCATTCCGGATAATCTACGAGCTTCTTTTAATAATTCATATCCTTTCATATTGCCACCTTCCAATACTTTTAGCGTATAATAATATTATATACGCTATGCGTATTTTGTCAAGTGTTAATTAAATAATCTCTTGTTGATATATATAATCTCCAGTTGAAATCACCGGTTGCTGTGGTTAGCAGCACACTCTGGACTCGCACCATCTCCTATAGACCATAAAGGGAGTATCATTATCGTAGAACAGTCGCAACCACGGAATCACCACAATTCCTCTTTTGCATGGATGTTATCGCTCCCGGCATCTCACATCAGGCATATTGATCAAATGTATATTTCATCTCCATCAATTCATCCTTACCGATCCTGGCGCATCTGCGGCACGGCGCAATGCGTAACTGTTCCCTATGTCCAGTGAAGTCATCATATTTAATTGTCGTGCTCCCCCAGAAAAAATGTTTTCCTGTGTGGACACATCTAAATTATAAATGCCTGCTTTACTCTTGCAAAGAACACATATTTCGGTTATCTTCCACGATTTATCGGTGTATCATTCAAAAGAAAAAGGTATTTTGATTATTTTTCAAAATACCCTCTACTCAGATTGAAAATCATTTCTTCCTGTTTGATCAAGTAATGCTTTTATGTAACCTTCTATACGCCCTTTCTGACGCTCAGATAATCGTCTATAATTCTTTATAATCCAAACCTCACTCCTATCTTCAAGACAAATGGTATTCTCATTATCATTAAAAAGATCTGAAGCCGGAACACCCATGCCCTTTGCTATTTTTCGTATATTGCTTTCCCGCACATCATAATCTTCCTTCTGTCCCAAACTCCATAATGTGCTTTCCGGAATACCACTTCATTTTGAAAATTCGTAGCGTGTCATACCTGTTTCCGCTAAAAATTCAAGATACTGGTTTCTAACAGATTTACTAATGGCAGACACCCCCTTTTTCCTCTGAGACAAGTATAACTTGACATAAGAAAAAGATATAGAACACATATTTCGGTGTATTTCCACGATTTATCGGCGTATTTTTTATAAAGTTCTTTGTTTTATTCAACAAATATTTTACAAAATAAAAAGAGAAAAGATGATAATTACAGTTTCGATAACCATTACTCATCTTTTCTCTCAGTTTTCCGCCAATCCCACCAAATAAGGTCGGTTTAACCATACCTAAAATAGTACAATGCACCAATTTAATAAAATGTGTTTTTTTAACTGTTTATCACATTTTCCCATCATTTTTTACTCCAATCTGTCGTTAGTGCTGTCATACCATATCTACAAAGTATCTTTTTACCATTTTTACATTTTATAAGTATGGCTATAACATACTTATAGGAGGTGGCGCTATGGCTCTCAACCCAAAACAGTTTGGCACTGTTATGAAAAATACCCGTATGGATAAAAAACTCACACAAGCTGAATTGGCTGAAATTCTTGATCTTTCATTATCATATTTGAAAGACTTGGAGCGCTTTAAGAATACTCCCAGCCTTGAGGTTTTTGCCAAAACCATACAATATTTTAATTTATCTGCTGATACTGTAATTTATCCAGATAAAAACCTGAACAACAGTACATACCAAAAATTACAAAGACATCTACTTCAATGCGATGAGAAACAGCTTAAAACTCTCCTCGCAATCGCAGAAGCTGTCCTATCAGTCGATGACACTCGCACAGACAATTCTGATATTTAATTTTTGCTCTAATATTCAAGGTTCGTTTGGTCATAAAATGAACCTTTTCTATTATTTATTCAACTGTTCAAAAATATCATTTGCCACACTATCTTTTTCAATAATTCCCATACCACACAATAAGAACAGACAATCTATATATCCCTGACAATAAGCCTGTTGAGCCTCTAGTGATGCATTATCTTCCAAGCATTCTATCCATTTCTGAATAATTCTTTGTTCGGTTTCCTTCATATGCTTCATCCGCTCTTTTCCAATCGCCTGTATCTTTTCCAATTCATTTTTAGCATTTTTCTGTCCTGGTATCTGAATTATTGATTTTTTCGATAAATTTTCGCCACGCAATTGTTGCATAAATTTCGCCACTTGGTTCCATATCTGATCACTTTCCATATTTTCGCCTCCATTCTTGTATGTAGTATTTACATATTTAGAATTGTTACACCACA
>ULQY01043114.1_pt1 | contig 14219 bp, 5 predicted proteins | sample 1954671 | NCBI WGS metagenome assembly ULQY01 (sample SAMEA4835660, study PRJEB28245) | human gut metagenome | biome: gut microbiome; material: fecal sample | place: Denmark | collected 2008 | reverse complement strand
CGAGAGCCATCCGCTTTCCTGTTTCCGAGGAAACAAAATCTGCCACGGTCTGCTCTCTCACAAGTGCGCGCATATCCGCAGTGATCTTCTCCTCTTTTTCCATAGCCTCCATCTGTTCATGTACACTTTTTTCTGAGGCAAAATCGTAGCACTCCATGACGCGGTGTACTGCGGTTCCTCTCAACGCACCACGGTTTGCTGTTTCCTGTTCCACACTCTCCTCTCTCTGGATAAAAAGAGGAATCGTTGGCGTCACAGGTTCTTCCAAAAATGCCGGAATGGTCTCCTCCTGCTCCGCCTCAAATTTCTCACGCATTGCACGGTGCTTTAATTCGGATACGGAATATTTGTTTTTCCGCAAAATGTCTGTCTGATAGGGATAACGCTGCGAAAACCGCTGTTTTAACTGTCCAACCAGCTGTGTGTCCGCCGCTTCAATCTCTTCGATCCGCTCTGTCAGATCTTCATTTTGCTCTAACTGGTTTTCCACTTCGTCTAAGACAAGCTCTGCCGCTTCCACGATCCGGACCGGGTATTTGTCCCCATAGGAAAGCACTGCCGGAAGTATCCAGTCCAGATAACCGGAAGCCCCTTCTCTTGTAAGGTAGGAAAGCGGTCTGTCTGCTGCTTTCGAAAGATTCGCCTGCTGCCTGAAAAATTCTAGTTTTTCCGGGGCATCCTTTAATGTCCCGGTGAGAATGAGCTTTTCTTTTGCACGGGTTAAGGCAACGTATAGCACACGAAGTTCCTCTCCGAGATTTTCCAGATCGATCTGCTTTGCAATCGCCTTCTTTGCGATAGTCGGTGATTTGATACGCTTTTTTCCGTCCATGTAGTCAAGACCAATACCAAGTTCCGGGTGAAGCACCATTTTGCTCCGTGTGTCCTGTTTATTGAAATTTTTGCCCATACCGCTCACGATCACAATTGGGAACTCAAGACCTTTGCTCTTATGGATACTCATAATTCGGACAACGTCCTCGTTTTCCCCGACCATGTCTGCCTCACCGAAATCCACATCATATTTCTGCAGTTCATCAATGTAACGCACAAAGTGAAATAGTCCCTTGTAACTCGTTTTCTCGTAGGCTGCGGCTTTTTCCAAAAGCATGTTTAAATTCGCCGTTCTTCTGTTTCCTGCCGGCATTGCCGCCACATAATGACCGTATCCGGTCTCGCGCAGGATGATCTCGATCAGCTCATGGATCGGAGTGTCCGGGACGAGCTGCCGTAATTGCTTGTATTTTTTATAAAATTTGAGTAATTTCCGGTGAGCGGTTATCTCTATATGATTTTCTGTTTTCTCATCCGCGTTTCTTCCCTGCTTCTGATCTTCCTCTGAATTTGAAATTTCTATTTGCCCGCCCTCTTCATAAAGTCCTTCTGCCAGTTCGAGCACCGCTTCATGAAAAGGCACACTGCCATCTTCAAGCCTTAACACTGCAAGTTCCTCATCGGTAAGCCCAGCCATCGGAGAGCGGAGCACTGCCGCCATCGGAATATCCTGTCTTGGGTTATCCAAAAGCCTCAGCATGGACAGTACTGTCTGCACTTCCACCGTGGAAAAATATCCAGTCGAAGAAACCGTGTGCGCCGGGATTCCATTCTCGTTCAACACTTCCACAAGGGAATCCGCCCAGCCGGACAGACTGCGGAGCAAAATTACAATATCGGAGTAACGTGCCGCCCGAAGTGTTCCGGCTGCCTTGTCCGTGACCGGCTGCGTTTTCATCAGATGCTTGATTTCTTCTGCCACAATTTTCGCTTCCAGTGTCTTTTTATCCGTAAGTTCGGTGTCCTCCAATAATTCGTCATTGCTGCCTGCGAGCAGGATCTCCGGGGTGAAGTCTGCGCTGACAGGATAGCTTGCCCCCGGATACAGTGCAGCCTCCGCGTCATACTCCACATTTCCAAGACTCCGCACCATAATTTTATAAAAAATATCGTTTGTGCAGGTCAAGACTTCCTCTCTGCTTCGGAAGTTTTTGTGCAGGTCGATACGCTGCGTGGTGCTCTCTTTCAGCGAATAGGAATCGTATTTTTTCATGAAAAGTTCCGGTCTTGCGAGACGGAACCGGTAAATACTCTGCTTTACATCCCCGACCATGAAAATATTATTTTCCCCACGCTCCTCTCTGGAAATGGAGCGAAGCAGTGTCTCCTGCACTTCGTTGCTGTCCTGATACTCGTCGATCATGATCTCCTCAAAGGTATCCCGGAACTCTTCCGCAGTCTTTTTCGCCTTCTCCGTCTCCTCATCCACAAGAATCTGCAATGCAAAATGTTCCACATCATGAAAATCCACCAGATTTTTCCGGCGTTTTGCAGCTGCGAACTCATCTGCAAACTGTTTTGTGAGGCGGACAACTTCTTCTAACATCGGCTCCGTGCGCTCTAACTGCTCTATCATCATCTCCGGCGAACAGAAAAAATATTGTTTACATAACTTCTTTACTACATCCTTCGCCTGCTCCCTGAGACTTTTTACCAGCTCCAATTTATCGGGATCTCCCTCAAAACCTCTGCTGCTCGCAAGTCTGTCGTATTTGATATCGGAAAGCGCCACGGACAGTTCACAGAAAGATGTTAGTTTTGACAAACTCTCATATTTTTCCAGATCGCTTCGCACCGCTTTCTCATACATATCCGGTCCGTCATCCTGCTGTGTGACCGCAAGCGCCTGCTTTAGGAGCTGTTCGCAGTCTTTTAAGACAAAGCGGATGTTTTGCGTGAGCGGAGCAAGCCATTCTGCGCGGTCTAACTCCTCCCTGTTTTCGATGCGGTAGATTCCCACAAAGGAATCAAGCCATTTTTCCGGCCACGGATAACTTCTGGAAAACTCATATAACTGGAGGATCATCTCATTTAATGCTGCATCCGTCCGCCCCGATGCATAGCCCTCCACAAAATCGGAAAATGCTTCCGAAGGCTCTTCATAGTTTTGCTCTAAAACTTTGCCAAGAACATCCTCGCGCAGTAATTTTAACTCACCCTCATCCCCGATACGGAAATTCGGTTCCAGATCGATCTCATGAAAATGATTGCGCACCACATACAGACAGAAGCTGTCGATGGTCGTGATCTGTGCATTGTGAATCAAGGTCAGCTGCCTTAACAGATGCTCATCCCCCGGCTGTTCGTCTAACGCTTTCTCAATCGCATTTCCGATCCGCTCCCGCATCTCTGCCGCTGCCGCATTGGTAAACGTCACGATCAGCAGATGGTCAATGTCGACCGGATGATTTTTGTCTGTTATGATTTTCACGATCCGCTCTACTAAAACAGCGGTCTTTCCAGAACCTGCTGCCGCAGATACCAATATATTTCGATTTCTTAAGTCAATGACCTGCTGCTGCTCTGTGGTCCATGAAACTCCCATATTTCTCACTCCTGTTATTTACTGTTCCTGCTTTTCGTTTTCCATACGCTTTAATATCTCGTCCGCGCTGTCAAATTTTTCCAGTTTATGATAGGAATAACCCGGCATCCGGGTGTCAAAACCGCAGACGGTATGGTATGGACAGTAATCACAGCCACTTTTTCCGTCCAGCGAGTATGGATGAATCGAAATATCTCCGGCAAAGATTTTTTTCCCGGTCTCTTTGATTTTCTCCTGTACATAATCAGACATCACAGAAAAATCGTAAGTACTGGCAACCTTGGAAGTTGCTTTTAAGCTTCCGTCCGTTTTTTTTCCGATTGGGATGACCGAAGAATTTCCGGCAAAATCTGAATCCATCGCCTCATAGATTTCCGGATCATCGTTCACCAGACCATTTAATTTTAACTGCTCCAAAACGCTGTTTCGTATTTCTGCCTCTGTCTCATTTCCAAGTCCGTCTACTATCGGATTTTGAATGTGATAGTAGAAAATACCCGCCGGTTCCGCTTTTTTGCCCGGATGGCGTTTTTCCTCTAATTCCAATGCCGCATTCATATAGACCACAAGCTGTAATTGCAGTCCGTGATACAGATTGACGAGTGAAAAACTCGTGTTTCCCGATTTATAATCAATAATCTTCACATAAACTTTATCCGACGTCTCGTAAGTGTCCACACGGTCAATCCTGCCGAGCAGGTTCATTTTTTCCTCATCACTCAGCTGAAAACGGATGGCGTCCAATTTATCTGCCCGCGAAAAGGACACCTCAAAATCACTCGGCACAAATTTTCCCTTCTGGATCTGGGTGGTAAGTGCCCACACCGTGCGCTTGATGGTCTGGCGCATCCGACCGGTCAGGTAACGGTTTCTCACGTTCTCAAACGCTCCGGCATTTTTGCACCCGGCAATCGCATCATCCATGCTCTCCTCAATAAATGTCTCCTGCACGTCCTCCGGGATGTCAAACCAGGTGTACTCTGATTTTTCCACCCTTCTCGAAAAATGTTCGAGCGCATCATGGTAAATATTTCCCATGTCCACGCTTGCAAACTCCAAAAGCTGACGCTCCCTTAAACGCAGACCATAATTCAGATAATGCGCATAGGCACACGCCGCAAAGCGCTCCAATCTTGTGACGCTGTTCTCTAACACGGTCCCGTAGAGTGCTTTTGTTACCGCATGGCTGATTGGCTCATCACTGTGTACCACATACGACGCTTTTAACAGGCGGTCGGCTTCCTCTTTCCAGTTTTCATCTGAAAGATAAAACTTTGCAAGCGCATTCCACACCTCTTTTTTCGCTGGCTCTGATAACTTTTCCTCTGTCTGATCTGCCTCTGACGCAGTTTTTTCATTCTCCCCGGACCATGCCTCATCCTGCAGTCCCTCCAGGAAAAACGCCATGCTGCTCTTCGGCGTCATGATGCAGTCCGCAGAAGTTGTCTCCTCGATTTCCTCCACCGTTTTCTCCGGGAACATTTTCAAGAGCGTTCCAACAAAATACGACCTTCTAAGTGCTTTTCCGTCCGCATTCACTTTTGAAAAAGTCACATATAAAAAATCAGATGGCTTCGTCACATTCAGATATAGATAAAAGCGTTGGATGAACACTTTTTCACGCGCACCCGGTGCAAGTTCCAGATGACATGCCACCATTTTCTCACGTTCAAACTGCGAGATGATACCTCCGGCATTGCCCGCTTTCGGCACAACACCGTCATTGACACCGATGAAAAATAAGATTTTGATATGGTTCAATCTGGTTCGCTCGATGTCACCGATCGTCACTTTATCATTTCCCGGCGGGATCACGCCGACTCTTGCAGCCTCAAATCCGGCGTCTAAAATATCCGCATACTCTTTGACCGGAAGCACTTCGCCTCCCAGGAAGTCCACAACCTTATCAAACAGATCCATGACAATTTTGTAAATCTGGGCGTACTCTTTCGCCTTGACCTGATTGCCCTGCCGTTCAAATTCCAGTTCTTTTTGTTTTAATTTTTGTTCTATTTCTAATTTTTCAATTAATTCATACAACACAGTGGTCTCGTCACGCACAGTCTTTCCCTGTGTGAACGCTTCCGATAACGGTGCAAAGAGATCATAAATCTTTGCCCGCACTTCATTCATTTCTGTGAGGTTCTCTTTTTCGGTATCATCGAACACAAACGTCCACTGTTTTTCCCATTTTTTTCTGCCACGTATCCCTTTGGCAAGCACATAGTTTTCCAGCAGATCGATCTGCTGCTCTGTGATATCGGTCAGACCGCAGCGCAGAAAACGGAACACGCTCTCATAAGAGAAATCAAGTTCCACCACCTCAAGCACCGCACGGATAAACTCGATAAAAGGATGAAACAGAATGGTTCTCGTCTGGTCGAGAAAGTACGGAATATCATACGCTGCAAAAATCTCATCCACATAGTTGTCGTAAAGACTGACATCCCCGGTCACCACTGCGATATCCTTATAACAGTACTGTTTCTCACGCACAAATTTCGTGATCTCACGCGCCACAAAGTGAAGCTCTTCCCTCGGATTTTTAAGGCTCACGATCCGCAGTTCATCCTCCTTCTGCCGCCATTTATGATAATACGGTCGAAACAGATTCTGCTCCATGAAGTACAGGGATGGAGCATTTTTATATCTGTGATTTTTTCCATCGGATAACACAACAGGCTCCTCCACCGTGACATGAAGTTCCTCTGCCATTTTCATCAGAACCGAAACCGTCTTTTTACTCATGGAAAAAAGTTCCTGCTCGCCCCTGCAATGGTAAAAATCCTCGCCTGCATCCATCGTCACGGAGACAATGATACGCTCTGATAACACTAAAAGTTTTCTAAGAAGCTGGTTCTGTATCGGTGTAAAACCGGTAAATTCGTCAAACACGATCACGCTGTCTTTTATAATATTCGAATCCTCTGCGGCATCGCACAATAGCGATAACACTTCCTCAGAGGTGATATACTGCCCTTGCAGATATTCAGAAAAACTGTGATACATGACCGAGATATCCTGCATTTTCAGGCGCAATGTCTCCCCGACATCCTCCGTCTCCAAAAATGTATCCAATTTTTCTGGTGACACGTTATACTGCGTCAGCTCGGAAATGAGGGATTTCACCTCACTGATGTACCCCATCCGGTTTAAGTTACCGCCCAGCACACTTAAGTTTTTCTTCTGCTCCCCTGCAAGCTTGCGGAGCACCAGATTCTTTCCGGTCTCCTCCAACACGCGCAGGTTCTGTTTCCCAAGCTCGTCAAACACACGGTATGCAAGGCGCGCAAAACTTAACACATCCACGTTCATGATAGCATGTGACTTTTCAAGCCGCACAAGCTCGCGCTGTGTCTGCATGGTGAACTGCTCCGGCACAAGCACCAGATAATTTTTCTCCGGATGCTCTGCCGCCTCTTTTAGTATGTTCCTATATAAATAGGATGATTTTCCACTTCCTGAATTTCCGAAAATAAATTGCAGCGACATGTTTTTCCCTAACTTTTTTCAAATTCTAATTTTCGTTTTCTGTTCCTTTTCATAGTACATCATTCTATCTTTTTTGACTAGAATAAAGTTCCCGGCTTATGATGTTTTCCATCAGAAAATTTCTCCAAAAGAATGGAACAAAAAAGCTGCCATACAATCCGGGAATTTCTCCTTTCAGTACGACAGCCGTAATCACTGATCTCTATTTCTGTGCTTTTGTCTTTTTCTTCCGGTAACCATTGATGTCATATTTTCTTTCATACTCATCAAAGTATGCCATGTAAGTGTCATTCTTTAACTCGCGGACACTCTTTAAATACTCATGGGTATCAAAGTCTGCTGCCTCAAGCTCGATCATGGCAACTGCGATGTTCGAGCAGTGTGCTGCGATTCGTTCCAGGTTCGTCAGCAGATCATTAAACGCAAATCCCTGCTTCATCTCGCATTTTCCGGTGCGGAGTCTTGCGATATGACGCAGTTTCAGTTCATCGCAGAGGATGCCGATCAGTTCGCGGAGTGGTTCTACTTTTGCCGCCATCTCAAGGTCATCCGCACAGAATGCATCCACCGCAAGACTGACACACTCTTTTACTGCATTCTCCAGCACATCCAGCTCATACTGTGCCTCATCCGAAAATGCAATTTTCTTCTCGTTCAGCTCCGCCGCAACCTCTGAGATATTCACCGCATGGTCGCCCAGACGTTCGAAATCACTCACTGTATGCAAAAACTTGGATACCTGCTTCGCCTGGCTTCCATTCATCTCATGCGTGGACATCTGCATCAGATAGGTTCCCAGCTTATCCTCATATTTATCGATCAGCGTTTCCTTTTCCTGTACCTTATTAAACTTTTCTGTCGAATACACAAGGAACAGGCTTAACGCGCGTAAAATATTCTTTCTTGCCTTCTTTGCCATGCCGTTCATCGCAAGATGGCTCTGTGTGATCGCAAGATCCGGGTAAGCAAGGAAACGCTCCTCGAGCAGATCGAAGTCTGCCTGATCCTCCTCGTCCTCCGGCGAATCTTTTACAACAAGATAAACAATTTTTTCAATCCATTTGATAAATGGAAGAAGTACTAAAATCGTTGCCGCACGGAAAACCGTGTTTAACATTGCGATCAGTACCGGGCTCATGGTGGCATTCATAAACGGGAAATGCACCACAGCATTGACAGAATAGAATACAATTGACCAGAACAGCATGCCGAACAGATCGTTAAACAGATAGATCAGGGCTGTTCTCTTACCATTTTTGTTCGTTCCGATCGAGGAGAGCAGAACCGGACAGGCTGCGCCGACACCGATACCCATGGTGATAGGAAGTGCCGCTGCAAAAGTGATCGTTCCACTCATGGACAACGCCTGAAGGATACCGACTGAGGCGGATGCACTCTGCAATACCGCCGTAAATAAAATACCTGCCAGTATACCTGCCGCCGGATTTTTAAACATTGTCAATACATTCACAAAATGCTCATTATCTTTTAATGGTGCAACTGCCCCACTCATGGTCTGCATCCCCACCATCAGGATGGAGAACCCAAGCATAATGTCACCGACATTTTTAAAGCCGGATTTTTTTACAAACATTTTAAAGATAATACCAATGATCGCCACGATCGCTGAGATAGTCGCTGTGGACAGCAGCTGTGCAATCCCGTTCGAACCGTCAATGTACGACAGACACAAAATCCAGCCTGTCACACTCGTTCCGATGTTAGCTCCCATGATGATACCGATCGCCTGCGCAACCTTCATCATTCCGGAGTTTACGAAGCCGACAACCATAACAGTCGTTGCGGAGGAGGACTGGATGATCGCTGTCACAGCAGTTCCAAGCAGCACTCCTTTCAACGGTGTGTTCGTCAGCTTATAAAGAACCAGCTCCAGCTTATTACCCGCTACTTTCTTCAGTCCGTCTCCCATCAGGGACATACCAAAAAGGAACAGTGCCACTCCGCTGAGCAGCGATAAAATAATAGTAAATGTTGTCATTTGTACTCCTAACTACGTTATACATCCTAACGTATCCCTGTCTGCAATTTTATTTACAAACTTTTTACATGATTTTTACATTTAACCGACATTTCTTATTATACTGTACCTCATGGCAAAATCACAATCATTTTATTTCTATTTTAAAATTTTTTACATTTCGCCTAGGAAAATATCGTTTTCAGACAAAATTATTATCACTTTTTTATCTATTCTCATTTAGTGAGAGCAGATTCAGCCTTTTTTGTCTGCACCTCTCCGCTCAATCCCTGTTTTCTTATAGTATTCTGCCTTATCCTCATACATGCGCTTCTCAGCTTCCTGCAGAAGTTCATCCAGATGTGTGTCCGCCCTGTCCTGCCAGATCACTCCCACTGCGATATTTACGTCCTTCTCAGCTGTCAGACACTCTAACTGCCTTATGCGTTCCGCCAACGTGTCCTGATCGATCTGCGCGCACAATACAAGCAGCTCATCTCCCCCGATACGGAATACGCCGTAATCGCCAAACACTTGCTCCAGACATGCACCGGCTCTAAGGATCAGGTCATCCCCTGCCTTATGTCCCAGTGTGTCATTCACACCCTTTAAACCAGTAACGTCACAATAAACTACGCCAACGCTCTGCTCCGGATCGATCTGTCTCACATACTTTTCCATCGCAAAGCGGTTTCCAAGCTGAGTCAGCGCATCCTTATAGCTTAGATCTTCCAGACGCCTCATCAGATTCCTGCGTCTGATGCAGGACTTGAGAAAAGAACCCATGATCTGAAGCATATCCGACGTATATTCCAATGAAAATGCCGGCGGATTGTCAACTCCGTAAAAAGCAATGACTTTTTCCGCATCATAAATTGGCATGGCAACAATGGAATGGATATTCTGCCGCTTCAGATTTTCATATTGAAACGGATCGCTCAGGCGCATCTCCTCAATATCCGGTATCTGGACATATTTTCCCTCCTCAAAAATGTGATACCAGTTCTCACAGATCTCCGGCGGAAGATTCTGGAGATTGTCGATCTCCGGTGGCACTCCCGGCGCCGTCCATTCATATGTATTATCATCCCTGCCATCTCTGTTCTTCTCAAAAATATATGTTCTCTCTCCGTTCAGCACTTTTCCGAGATATTCCAGAATAATACGGATCGTCTCGTCCGGCGACTCGACAGAAAGCGCATCCTTCAATGCCTCGTTGACAAAGGACTCCATATCCCTGTACTTCTGGATCATCTTGTCCTGTGAACGCTCCTCGCTGATATCTATACTGATCTCGATCCGGTACTTTTTATTTGTGACAGGATCTTCCACCAGGGTATCTTTCAACATCATGTATTTATCGATCACCGGATTATAATAACGCCACTCGACAAACTTTCCGGCACAAAGCCTGTCATTATTGCACATACCACAGGGAACAGAAGATTTCTGCAGCACCTCGTAGCACTTCATCCCTTTCACATCATCTATGGACTGTAATCCATACACCTCTAACAATTTGCGGTTCATATAAACAAGCTCATCTGTCTCTATGTCTGTTGCGTACACGTACTCATCCAGATTATCTAAAAACTTCCAGATAACTTCTATTTCGTTCATTCTTTATACTCCGTTTCATGCAGATATGAAATTTCTATAAAAATCTGTATAGTAAAATAGCACCTCCTGAGAGGTACTATCTCACCATACGCCATTATTATGCGGATTACAAACAAACTCTTCCATAAACTTCTTTTTTTCACAGGGTTTTCCAAAAAAATACCCCTGAAGATAATCTGCCTGCAGTTCTTTCATCTTAAGATGCCAGTCTTCTTTTTCAATTCCTTCCACACAGATGTGGATGCCGATGCTGTGAACCATCTCAATGATCTTTTTAAACAGCTCGTAATCCCGTTCGCAGCTCATTGCCTTTGCTGTAAAATCCTTATCCATTTTCACATAGCCCGGATTCATGTCACTGATGCAGTGGAGATTGGAATATCCGGTTCCAAAATCATCGATCACGAACTGAATCCCATTTTCCTCAAGCACTTTCCTGAATTTACAAAAGACCGGTGTCATATCTATGAAGCCGCTTTCAGTCATTTCTATGCAGATGCGGTTCGGTGTCAGTCCATTGTCCCTGACCGCAGTGAGTATCTTGTCTGCAATCTTTCCATGCTCGATCTGATAATAGGAAATATTCACGTTCACCCTGAATTCCGGTATATATTGCTGTATCTCACGGCACATTTTTGCTGCCTCATTTAACACAAACCTTCCCGCCGGAATGATCAGTCCTGACTTTTCCAGAAGCGGTATGAACTCGACCGGAGACAGCCACTCCTTGCCTTCCTCTGTCACCATGGTATACCGCATGAGTGCTTCTGCACCGATCACACGCCCGGAAACACAATCCACGATCGGCTGATAGTATACTTCAAAACCTTCACACCCGTTAGCGATGGAACTTCTCAGTGCACTTATGATTCTTCCATTCCGCTGGAATTTCTCGTAATCCTCCTGCCTGTAAAAATAGATGTTATTTTTTCCCATCCGTTTTGCCTTTTTCAGGGAAAATTCAAACTTTTTGCGGCATTCCTCGTAGCCTTCTGCCACAGTCGAGGCATCGATCACTCCTGCAGAAGCTGAAAATACAACTTCATATTTTTCAGAGATGATGAATTCGTCTATTTTCTCACCGATCTTTTTTTTGAGCTGTATGGCATCATCCATGGAAGTACTGTCAAGATCCACGATCACATACTGATCTGCGACCAGATGATAGAGTCGCTGATTTCCGGACAGACACTCTTTCATACAGTCTGCAACACTTTTTAACACATAATCGCCATAATTGCTGCCATGTGTTTCATTCACCGTTGCAAAATCATCAATTCCAATATGCATAAGAAATCCGGTCGTCACAGGTTTCTTCTGTGACCGCAGATAAGCACAAAATTCCATTCCGCCTAAAAGCCCGGTCACATTATCAGCCCGCCGCTGGTTTCCGGTCTCATTCAGACATCCCACCAGATACCCCGGCTTCCCATCTTCATCATCGATCACTACTCCGCGGCAGTTGACCCACACCGGAAGCCCGTTTTTGTCGAGCCACCGGTAATGGATATCATGCACCTTTTCCTTTCCATCCATCACAGCCTGCATATGCTTTGCAAACATAGTGCGGTCTTCTTTGTAGACAACGGACATGATCTCCTGCTTTACATTCCTCACATGTGTCTCAGAAATCATAAACCGATCCAGGGCAGACTGGGAAATTTCCATCTTATTATTCTGGAGATCGATTACGTACAGGTAATCATCCATGCATTCCGCTATGATCTCCAATAAGATCTCTGCTGTCAGATCTCCTAATATTCCATATACATCCTTATTCATAACCAGAGAACCTTCCCTTTTCTTTTGCGCTTATACTCCTGCGCATCCAATTGAATTTATCTGGTCTGATATTATTTTTCCGTCTTTGCAACTTTAAATCTGCGGATCATTGTACGTAAATTGTCTGCTTCGCTGCTCATCTCTTCACTTGCAGCCGCACATTCCTCTGAAGTAGCTGAATTCGTCTGTACCACATCATTGATCTGCTCGATTCCTTCATTGATCTGATGGATCTCTGCTGTCTGTGTCTCTAAGGTGTCTGCGATATTTGTCACTTCACTTGTGATCGTTTTTGAATTCTCTGCCACTTCCTCTAACTGTGCTGCTGTTTCCTTTGCAACTATCATACCTTTTTCAACAGCATTCACAGAGCGCTCGATCAGTGCCGCTGATTCCTTTGCCGCTTCTGCACTCTGATCTGCCAGGACATTTACCTGATTTGCAACTACTGCGAAACCTTTTCCTGCCTCACCGGCTCTTGCAGCCTCAATAGATGCGTTTAAGGCAAGCAGGTTGGTCTGGGATGCGATCTCATTGATCGTCGCAATGATCTTGTCAATCTCATGCGATGCATCATTGATCTCGTTCATGGAGACAACCATCTCCTGCATCTTTCCGTTGCTCTCGATCAGCGCCTGTCCAAGCTGTTCCACTTTTCCGCTGATCTCCTTTGCTGCCTGTGAATTGTTTGCCACCTGTTCGGAAACACCGGTAACGGTAGCGGTCAGTTCCTCGACAACTGCTGCCTGATTCGTTGCGCCGTCTGCAAGCTCGTTCGAGCTGGATGCCACCTGTTCTGCTCCGTTGGATACCTCATCGGAAACCCTCTGGATTCCTCTTACCGTATCAGACATGCTGTTCTGGAACTCCATAAAGGATTGTAAAATACCAACAAAGTCCCCTCTCCACTCTACCTCTGGCTGTACATCAAAATTGCCCTCTGAGAACTGTTTCATGGAGCGGTCAATATCATCGACATACGTTCCAAGGATATGGATGGACTTACGCATGCTGTGTGCAAGTCTTCCGATCTCGTCCTCGGAGTGGTATTCCAGCTGGCTGTGCAGATTTCCTTCCGTGAGTTCCTTCGCCACGTCCTCGATCGCATGTAATGGTTCCAGAATGGTTTCAAGTACCATCCTGCTCACTTTCTTTGCGATTGCCCATGCAAGGAGCAGGAAGATAATGATCACTGCAATACCGGCAACTGCACAGAAGATCGTGCTCTGGACAGCCTTACTTCTCTGTTTATCAGTCAATGCATCTAATTTCTTTGAAATTTCTACTAAGCTGTTTAATGCAGGGGTACACTTATTTAAGATACCATCGACAGCCTGATCTTCCTTACCGGCCTTGATCTCTTCCATGATCTCATATCCGATCGTTCCCCAGTCCGTAAATGCACCTTTATATTCTGTATAAAGATCCTCTGTAATGACACCTGTGCCGTGTAAAACATTCATCTGTGTATCTACGGTCCCGAGAAGCTCTTTCACCTTCTCCTCGTAGCTGTCGTAAGTGGATTCGTCATCATTCAGCGCCATTTCACGGATATTTCTTGCTGCTGTATTTATATTAATTCTGCATGTTTTTACTGCCTGATCTGCTGCGTTGACATTATTGACATAATTCATCATATTGGCAAACAGAATGCCTATTGCAATAATAGAAATCACTCCTGACAGCAGCATCATGTTAATGACTTTTCTATAACCGTAACTGATCCTTTTCTGCAGATACATATTTTCAAGTTTTGTTTTCATTGTACTCTTTTGTGACAACATAAATTGTATTTTCCTTTCCATTCTAATATACTTTTTTTCTTTCTCTGATATATTAATTTTTCCAGTCTGACAATGTATTAATTGCCTCGTTTTATTTCACTTTTTATCTGTTTTTTCTTCTACCCTCCACCTGAAAAATCTGTCAATTTTCTTCTAGTTTCTCACATTATAGTCTCATATTTTA
>ULQY01020414.1_pt1 | contig 14279 bp, 9 predicted proteins | sample 1954671 | NCBI WGS metagenome assembly ULQY01 (sample SAMEA4835660, study PRJEB28245) | human gut metagenome | biome: gut microbiome; material: fecal sample | place: Denmark | collected 2008 | reverse complement strand
TGTAAGGGATATTAACCATAAATATATTGTAGTAGAAAGGACTTCTTATGAAACGGATCTGTCAGAAGTGTGTGACAGCACTTTCCACTAGCAAAAAGCAAAAATGATTTAGAAAAGAACGAGCATTTTGAAAAATTGCAAGCACTTTTCTATATCATTATTTTTTTGCATGAATTGATGATAGCAAAAACTATAGCAACGGAAAATGGCGGCAAAAATTATGCTATCAAAAACTATATCATTCAAGTTCTGGTGATAGCAAAAACTATATCATCTGGGATTTTGGTGATTTATAAGGGGGTTTTAGGGGGAGTCAAGGCGAATGCGAAGACAATCCCCCTAACCAGACAGCAAAAATTCTTTTGCTGGCATTTTGTGACACAAAATGCGTATCTGGCGAAACCACTGGGAGTGTTTTCGAAAAGAACAGAACATCATACTAGGAGTTGTCACAGATAAGGAAAATGAAATTATGAAAATCTGTTGTATGATATCAGTTCTTACTTTCTTTTGTAAAACCTTTATGGTATCCTATATGTATAGATTTATGTAGAACATGTAGAGTGGAATTAGCTTAACGAAAAATACAGACAAAAAACAGAAACGACAGTACTAGCTATTTTATGTCATGGTAGAAAAGCACTACTATGCATTAAGGGGAGAAGAAAGTGATGGAACTTATCAATAATACAACTAAAACACTTAAGGAAGATTTGGCTGTTGAAATAAAAAAGGGAAGTAAGTTGTCGATTGCTGCAGCCTGCTTTTCTATTTATGCGTTTCAAGAACTGAAAAAAGAGCTTTGTGATATAGAGGAATTGCGTTTTATTTTCAATTCTCCTGCATTTACGACTGAAAAGGCGAAAAAGGAAAAAAGGGAGTTTTACATTCCGCGTCTTAATCGGGAACGCAGTTTATATGGTACCGAGTTTGAGGTTAAGTTGCGCAACGAGCTTACACAAAAGGCGATTGCTAAAGAATGTGCGGAGTGGATCAAACAAAAGGTGACATTTAAGTCTATTGTCAGTGATCAGACGATACAAGGACAGATGGTAGTTGATCAAGTGGGATATACGCCAATAGATGGTTTTACTACGGTGGAGCTTGGGTGTGAAAAGGGAAATTCTATCAGTACAACAATAGTAAAGGATGAGTCCCTGGCGAAAACACTGCTGAGTGCATTTGATGAAATCTGGAACGAGAGTAAATTGCTACAGGATGTTACGAATGAGGTGATTGATAACATTACAGCGGCTTATACAGAAAATTCCCCTGATTTCATTTATTTTGTCACATTGTATAATATTTTCAATGAGTTCCTTGAAGATGTTTCAGAGGATGTACTTCCCAATGAAGCAACCGGGTTTAAGGAAAGCAAAATCTGGAATATGCTTTATAATTTCCAAAAGGATGCTGCACTGGCTATTATCAACAAATTAGAAAAATACAATGGTTGTATATTGGCTGATAGTGTGGGTCTTGGTAAAACATTTACGGCACTTGCGGTTATAAAATATTATGAAAACAGAAATAAGTCCGTTTTGGTTTTATGTCCTAAAAAACTGACAAACAATTGGAATACATATAAAGACAATTATGTAAATAATCCGATTGCCTCGGATCGCTTGCGATATGATGTTCTCTATCATACCGATCTGAACCGGACACATGGAATGTCCAATGGCCTTGATCTTGGAAGAATTAACTGGGGAAATTATGATCTTGTGGTGATCGATGAGTCACATAACTTTCGAAATGGAGGAAAGATTATTGAAAATCCGGAAGAAGATGAGAAAGAAAACCGTTATGTTCAGTTGTTAAAAAAAGTAATTCGAGCCGGTGTTAAAACAAAGGTTCTGATGTTGTCGGCGACACCGGTAAATAATCGATTTAATGATTTGAAAAATCAGCTTGCACTGGCGTACGAGGGACATACAGAATATATTGATGATAAACTCAATACAACAAAGTCAGTGGATGAGATTTTTAAGAATGCACAGAGAGCATTTAACACTTGGAGTAAATGGGATCCGTCAGAGCGGACAACAGATAATCTTTTGAAAATGTTAGACTTTGATTTTTTTGAGGTGTTGGACAGTGTTACGATTGCACGGTCAAGAAAACATATTCAAAAGTATTATGATACTGCCAATATTGGGACATTTCCTAAGAGGCTTGATCCGATTCCGTTGCGACCGAATTTAACGGATTTAGAATCAGCAATAAGCTACAATCAGATTTTTGAGCAGCTTATGCTATTGAATTTGACCATTTATACGCCGACACACTTTGTTCTTGCCAGTAAGTTAGATAAGTATGCCGAGTTATATGAGGATAATAAAGTAAATGTCGGATTTACACAGGCAAACCGTGAGCAGGGCATACGAAGATTGACGGCGATTAATTTGATGAAACGAATGGAAAGTTCCGTGTACTCATTCAATCTTACGCTTAACCGTATGAAAAAGTTGATTGAAGATACCATTGAAGTGATCAATACATTTGATAAACATTCAAGCAAAAGTATTGAACTAACAGGCATTGCAGATGTTGAGGAATATGACGATGACGATCAGAATACCGATGATTTGTTTTCGTTTGGACGAAAAGTAAAAATAGATCTCGCAGATATGGATTATATATCGTGGAGAGATGCCCTTGAAAAGGATAGGGATATCCTGGAATTACTTACACTTATGGTCGGCGATATTACACCAGAGCATGATTCGAAACTGCAGGAGCTGTTAAGTGTTATTGATAAAAAGATAACACATCCGATCAATGAGGGGAATCGGAAGGTTATTATTTTTACAGCATTTGCGGATACCGCAGAATATTTGTATACTCATGTCAGCAAATATGTAAAGAATCGATTTGGACTGGATACGGCAATAGTTTCCGGCTCTGTGGAAGGAAAAACAACCTGTCCGAAACTCAAAGCAGATCTCAATACGGTTCTCACCTGTTTTTCGCCGGTTTCAAAGGACAAAGAGTTGCTTATGCCAAATGACAATATGGAGATTGATGTGCTGATCGCAACAGATTGTATTTCGGAAGGTCAGAATCTGCAGGACTGCGATTATCTGATCAATTACGATATACATTGGAATCCGGTGCGTATTATTCAGCGATTTGGACGAATTGATCGTATTGGAAGCCGTAATAAAGTAATTCAGCTTGTAAACTTTTGGCCGGATGTTACTTTGGATGAATACATCAATTTAAAGGCAAAAGTGGAAACCCGCATGAAAATTGTGGATATGACTGCTACGGGTGATGATAATCTGCTCAGTGATGAAGAAAAGACAGATTTGGCGTATAGAAAAGCACAGTTAAAGCGTTTGCAGGATGAAGTGGTTGATATTGAGGATATGACTACAGGTATCTCCATTATGGATCTGGGATTGAACGAGTTTCGTTTGGATTTACTGGATTATATCAAACAACATCCAGATATTGATAAAACGCCATATGGACTCAGTGCGGTTGCTCCGGCAGGGGAGGATACACCACCGGGTGTGATCTATATTCTTAAGAACCGATCCAACAGTGTCAACATCGACAACCAAAACAGACTTCATCCGTTTTATATGGTTTATATCAGTGAGACGGGAGAAGTAATCTGTGATCATTTGTCACCCAAAAATATGCTGGATAAAATGCGTTTTTTATGTAAAGGAAAAACAGAGCCAATACCGGAACTATACCAGCCATTTAATCGGGAAACGCGTGATGGAAGAAATATGAATCAATATTCAAAGCTGCTCGGAGAGGCGATAGCATCTATCATCGAGGTGAAGGATGAAAGTGATATTGATGGATTTCTAGGTGGAGGGCAGGTAAGTTTTCTGAACAACGAGATCCGGGGACTTGATGATTTTGAATTGATTTGTTTCTTGGTGATACGATAAGGGGGAGTGGGAATGCTTGGATTGCCGAAAAGTACAGAAATGAGTAAGCAGCTTCCGAAAAAAGCTGTCTATGCGAAATTTCATTTAAACACTGCTGCAAAAGAAAAAATAGATGCAGATATTTCAAAAATTATGATTGTAAACGAGATGACTCCAGACAAAATCCATGTTCCGGCAGGAGAACAGGTGTCCGGTATATTTGTGCTTCATGTCATACTCAAGCGTGGAGAGTTTGATGCAAAAACGATAGAAACGTTATCAAAATTGATACCGCAAAACATCTTATTTGTGCTTGAATATGAAGGGAAAAGTAAACTTGCGATATATCATATCAATCTATTGCAGACAGATTGGAAACCAACGGATCAGTGTCATGTGGAATTACGGGGATTATCCTTTGATAAGATTTGGGAAAATCTTATCTGTGATGTTGGCGGATTATCTTTAAAGGCAGGGAACACCTTGGATGAGCAGATACTAGCGGAGGCTCAAAAGCAAAAGCTAGTAAAAGAGATTGCAAGGTTGGAAAAGCAGGCGCGCACAGAACGACAGCCGAAGAAGAAGTTTGAGATGGTACAGAGAATGCGGATGTATAGGAAGGAACTGAGTGAATTACTATGAAAAAGAAGAAAAACAAAAGAAACAAAGATGTGATTACATATCTCCAATTGATTCAAAGTAATATTGATAGAATGGCGACATCTTCTGCAATTTTTAAAGGTTTTGCCGCGACTATTGTTACAGGGGTATCTACAATATCTTATGCAAAGTTGAATAAATGGATATTGTTGCTGTCGTTTATCCCTGTTCTATGCTTTATGATGTTGGATATCTATTATTTACAATTGGAGAGGCGATATCGATTTTTGTATGAATTAGTTCGGATACGAGATATAAAAATTGATTTCGACTTGCGTCCACCCAAAACGACCGATATTCTTAGAATAGATGTATGTACAAACACAACAATAAGATCATGCCTGAAATCGCCAAGTATTATTCTGTTTTATGCACCAATAATTGTAATTTGCGGGCTTATGATGTTTATGAAATTTTGTGGGTGTTTAGGTTGAATGCTGAACGGTTAATATAGTGGCTTAATTAAATATTGAAATTTATGTAAAGTAACGATTTAAGGAGGAGATTTGCTATGGCACATAAAACATTTATATCATATAAATATAGCGAGGCACAGGAATTAAGAGATAGAATCATAGAGTCTCTTGGGGAGGATGCAACATATTATAAGGGAGAAACAAGTGATTCTCCTGACTTGACTGACACATCTACAGAAAATATTAAAAAAAATTTGAGAGATATGATGTACGATACATCTGTAACAATTGTTATTATTTCTCCTAATATGAAAGAAAGTAAGTGGATTGATTGGGAGATTGAATATTGTTTGAAAGATAACACAAGAAAAAATCGTACATCCCATACAAATGGAGTTGTTGGGGTGATAATGAAATATGATGGTGACTATAGTTGGTTTAAGACGATTAACAATCAATCAGATGGCTGCTCGTTAACTACATATGATAATAGCAAAGTGTATGACATAATTAACAAGAACAGAAGTAATCAGAATCCCAAAGAGTATAGTTGTGCAAAGTGTAAATCGATAAATTCACTTACGGGTTCATACATCGCTTATGTCGATGAAGATACTTTTTTGGATAATCCGCAAAAATATATAAACAATGCTTATAACAAAAGTGAGAATGACGCGGAGGGTTATGATTTAGTAAAGAAGAGATGAGGAGATTTTTATGCAAAAGTTGAGAATGCAGACAGTCAATAAGGCGGATGAGAACTATAAAAAATTGGCAGAATTGTTTCCAAATGCTGTGACAGAAACCATTGATCCGACAACTGGGGAAGTGGTTCGTGCAATAGATAAAGATGTGCTGATGCAGGAAATTAACACAAATGTGGTTGAGGGGAATGGGGAACGCTATCAGTTTACCTGGCCGGATAAGAAGAAGTCGGTTCTTTTGGCAAATGCGCCGATTAACAAGACACTTCGTCCCTGCAGGAAGGAAAGTGTTGATTTTGATCATACAGAGAATCTTTATATAGAGGGAGATAATCTGGAAGTATTGAAACTGCTTCAGGAGACATACCTTGGAAAAATAAAGATGATCTATATTGATCCTCCTTATAATACAGGAAATGATTTTGTATACGAGGATGATTTTGATCAAAGTACAGAAGAATACCTTGATAATAGCGGTCAGTTTGATGAAGAAGGAAATCGCCTTGTGAAGAATTTGGATAGCAATGGGCGTTTTCATACGGATTGGTTGAATATGTTATATCCTAGGTTGAAGTTGGCAAAGGATTTGCTAAGTGATGACGGAGTCATATTTATTAGTATTGACGATAATGAACAAGAAAATTTAAAAAAATGTTGTGATGAGGTATTTGGCTCTCAAAATTTTGTTGCGCAATTAGTTTGGGAAAGAGCATACGCACCCAAAAATGATGCAAAATATATATCAAATAGCCATGATTATATTTTAATTTACGCAAAAAATATAAATGATTTTGTGATAGGACGGTTACCGCGAACCGCAGAGGCAAATGCACGTTATCAAAATCCAGACAATGACCCACGAGGAGTATGGAAACCGAGTGATATGTCAGTGAAGACATATAATGCAGCGTGTGATTACCCTATTACCGCCCCTTCGGGGCGAACAATAGAGCCTCCAGCAGGACGCTGCTGGAGTCTCTCCAAAAATGCATTTTTGGAGAGACTCCAGGATAATAGGATATATTTTGGAATAGATGGAAATAGCGTCCCATGCATAAAGAGATTTTTAACAGAATTAAAATATGATGGAATGGCTCCAACCTCTATTATGTTTTACAAGGATGTAGGACACAGCCAGGAAGGTGCAAAAGAAGTAACTAGTTTAATGAATGCAGGAGTATTTGATGGACCTAAACCAGTAAGATTACTTTTAAGACTTCTTACTTTAGCAAATTTGAATGAAAATTCTATTGTGTTGGATTTCTTTTCGGGATCTGCAACGACAGCACATGCACTTATGATATATAACATAGAAAAGAATAAGAATTGTAAATCAATTCTTGTTCAAGTGCCAGAAAATACAGATAAAAAAGGAACAGCCTATAAAGCAGGTTACAAGAATATTTGCGAAATCGGTAAAGAGCGTATTCGCCGTGCTGCGAAGAAAATTACGGAGGAAAATCCTGAGGCAGAATTTGATGGAGGTTTCCGTGTGCTGAAATGTGATAGCTCTAATATGAAAGATGTATATTATCAATCATCGGAGTATGAACCATCTTTGTTCAGTAGTTTGGAGGACAATATCAAAGAGGATCGAACACCGGAAGATTTATTGTTCCAGGTAATGCTTGATCTTGGGGTATTGCTTTCCAGCAAAATAGAGGAAACCACTATTGCAGGTAAGAAAGTATTTAATGTGGAAGACAATTACTTAATTGCGTGCTTTGATGATAATGTAACGGATGAAGTGATTACAGAGATTGCAAAACAGCAGCCGTATTATTTTGTGATGCGGGACAGTTCTATGGCGAGTGACAGCGTGGCAACAAATTTTGAACAGATATTTGCTAACTATAGTCCTAGTACAGAGAGGAGAGTGCTGTAGTATGGCTAATGAGAAAAAAAGAGAAGTTGCGATTCGCAGTTCGGCGGCAGAATATCTGACATTTGTAGCTTCTACCGGTGAGAGTGATGTTAGTTTTGAAATGCGTTACGAGGATGAAAATATCTGGCTTACGCAGAAAATGATGGATGTTCTTTATGATGTTTCTCTGCCAACGATTAATGAACACATCAAAAAGATTTATGCTGATGGAGAATTAACAGAGGAGGCAACTATTCGGAAATTCCGAATAGTTCAGGAAGAGGGAACACGAAAGGTCAATCGTGAGTTGACACATTATAATTTACAGATGATCATTGCCGTGGGATTTAAGGTAAATAATCAGCGTGCTGTACAGTTCCGTAAATGGGCAGGGCAGATTGTCAAGGATTACACGATCCAGGGATGGACGATGGATGCGGAGCGTTTAAAAAAAGGTCACATGTTCACAGATGAATACTTTGATCGGCAGTTGCAGCAGATTAGGGAGATTCGATTGTCGGAGCGCAAGTTCTATCAGAAGGTCACGGATCTGTATGCGACCGCATTTGATTATGATAAAGATGCAAAAACAACGCGGTTGTTCTTTAAAACCGTACAAAACAAAATGCATTTTGCAGTTCATCGTCATACGGCAGCAGAACTGATCGTAGAGCGTGCAGACGCAACAAAAGAGCATATGGGGCTTACTACCTGGGAGAATGCTCCAGATGGAAAAATCTTAAAAGCCGATGTAACAGTAGCTAAGAATTATTTGAATGAGCAGGAAATGAATTACCTGGAGCGTATTGTGTCGTTGTATCTGGATTATGCAGAGTTGCAGGCAGAGCGAAAGATTCCTATGAGTATGGAGGACTGGGCAAAACGCTTGGATGGATTTTTGGAATTTAATGGGAATGAACTGCTTACTGGACCGGGAAAGATTAGTGCAGAGCAGGCAAAGCTTCATGCGGAGACGGAATATGAAAAATACCGGGTAATTCAGGATCGCATGTATGAAAGTGATTTTGATCGTTTTATGATGTTGGAAAAGGAGGTGAGTCATAAAGATGAAGTTTAATTTTAAGATACAAAAGTATCAGACTGATGCTGTTGATGCTGTTATTAAAGCCTTTGCAGGACAGGGGTTTCATGATCACACCAGATTCATTCGTGATCTTGGTAAAATGAGTGCGAAGGACAAGCAGATGCAGCTTGGTTTTACAGATAATAATATTGAAGTTTATGACCCTTCTGATGATACTGGTTATAAGAATGAATTGGTGGAAATTTCGGATGAGCAGCTGTTACATAATATTCAGGAAATACAAAGTCAGAACAACATCAAACGTTCCGCATCTTTGGTAAAAGATTTAGGCAGATGTAGTCTGGATATTGAGATGGAAACCGGAACTGGTAAGACATATGTGTATATTAAGACAATGTTTGAATTAAATAAAAACTATGGCTGGAGTAAATTTATTGTTGTTGTTCCGAGTATTGCGATTCGAGAAGGTGTAAAGAAATCGTTTGAGATTACAGCGGATCATTTTATGGAACATTACGGGAAAAAGGCTCGTTTTTTTGTTTATGATAGTTCCAGTTTGAATCAGCTTGACAATTTCTCAAGCAACGCAGGAATCAATGTAATGATTATCAATACACAGGCTTTTGCAGCTTCGTTGAAAGAGGGAGGACGCAGCAAGGAATCGCGTGTAATATATTCGAAACGTGATGAGTTTGGTTCTAGACGTCCGATTGATGTCATTGCTGCGAATAGACCGATCATTATTTTGGATGAACCACAAAAAATGGGAGGAGATGTTACTCAAAAAGCTTTGAAAAATTTTCATCCGTTATTTACATTGAATTATTCCGCTACGCACAAAACGCAGCATAATCTTATTTATGTATTGGATGCATTAGAAGCATTTAACCAGAAATTGGTGAAAGAAATAGAGGTGAAAGGCTTTGAGGTAAAGAATTTCCGCGGGACAGATGGTTATCTGTATTTGGAGCAGATCATATTATCTGCCAAGAAACCACCTATGGCGAAAATTGAATTGGAGATTGGATATAACAAATCGATTAACCGGGAAACTCGTATTCTGGGTGTTGGCGACGATCTGTATTATGAATCAAAGAAAATGGAGCAGTATCAGGGATATACGATATCGGAGATTGATCCACTGCGTGGGACAGTGATGTTTACCAATGGGGAGATGCTTCAAACGGGCGAGGTGACAGGTGATATATCAGAAAATGATATGCGCCGGATTCAAATAAGAGAAACGATTATTTCGCATTTTGAAAAAGAAGAAAAATTATTCAACATGGGAATTAAGTGTTTATCGTTATTTTTTATTGATGAAGTAGCAAAGTATCGGCAATATGATGAAAATGGAGAAGAATTGATTGGAGAATACGGAGTAATCTTCGAGCAGGAGTATCAGGATGTTTTAAATGAATATATTACATTGCTCGATACACCATATCAGAAATATTTAAAAGATTCCTGCAGCGATGTACATGCAGTACATAGGGGATATTTCAGTATTGACAAGCAGGGGCATAGCATTGACAGCAAACGGAAACGCGGCAGTGAGTTCTCGGATGATATTTCTGCATATGATCTGATCATGAAAAATAAGGAGCGTATGTTGTCTTTTGAGGAACCGACCAGATTTATCTTTTCTCACTCGGCACTTCGAGAGGGATGGGACAATCCAAATGTATTTCAAATCTGCACATTAAAACATTCTGACAGCAATACCGGAAAACGTCAGGAGGTGGGGCGTGGACTTCGCTTATGTGTTGATCAAAAGGGGAATCGTATGGATGTGCAGACGTTAGGGGAGAATGTACATGAAGTCAATACATTGACGGTCGTTGCCAGCGAGAGTTATAAGACATTTGTTTCCGATCTTCAATCGGATATTAAGACAGTTTTGTATGACAGACCAACTGTTGCGACAAATGAATACTTCAAGGGAAAATATGTGAAGGTAGGAGAAGAACTTACGCTTATTGATGATAATATGGCTAATACCATTGAATTTTATCTCATTTCCAATGGTTATGTTGACATGAGCCGGAAGGTGACGGATAAGTACCGACAAGAGATAAAGAACAAAACGGCAGCCGCTTTGCCGGAGGAGTTAAAACCAATGGCAGAAGGGATACATAGATTGATTCAGTCAGTATATGATGACAGCCTTCTGGAAGATATGTTTAGCAATGGACATGAGACTAAGGTAAAAGACAATCCATTAAATGAAAACTTTGCAAAGAAAGAATTTCAGGCTCTTTGGAAAGAAATCAATCATAAATATGCTTATACAGTAGATTTTGACAGTCAAGAATTGATCAAAAAAGCGATTGATCATATCAATGATAAGTTATTTGTATCGGAGTTACAATATACAAGAACGATTGGCAGTCAAAAAAACGTAATGAATGAGTATGAAGTAGAGCGTGGTGAATCTTTTGTGCGTGAAACTTCTGGAACCTATGGATTGAGTCATAGAGAATCAAGTCATATTAAATATGACCTGATAGGAAAAGTATCAGAAGGAACCACACTTACTCGCAGAACGATATCAGCAATCCTACAGGGGATTCGATTAGATAAATTGGATATGTTTAAGAATAATCCGGAAGAATTTATCAAGAAGGTTGCGAGATTGATCAATGAACAAAAGGCAACCATGATTGTAGATCATATTTCTTATGATACGATCGAAGGAGAATATGAAAGTACAATCTTTACGGCAGAAAAAAATACACAGAGCTTTGATAAAGCTTTTCTTGCAAAGAAGGCAATTCAGGACTATGTGTTCACCGATGGTTCTGCTGAAAAGAGCATTGAACGAACCTTCGCAGAGGATTTAGATGCTGCAGAAGAAGTGTGTGTATATGCTAAATTACCGAGAACATTTCAGATTCCTACGCCAGTTGGAAATTATTCTCCGGATTGGGCAATCGCATTCTATGAAGGGACAGTAAAGCACATTTTCTTTGTAGCAGAGACAAAAGGAACGATGGAAAGTCTTGAGCTTAGACCAATTGAGCAGGCGAAGATATCCTGTGCGAAGAAGCTGTTTAACGAAATGTCAACGAGTAAGGTGAGGTATCATGACGTTGATAGTTATCAGAAGTTGTTGGAGGTTATGCCTTCATTGAATTAAATGATAAATTTGATAATTTTGTTGTGGTAGTATACAAAAGGAAGTGAGGATATATGTCAGATTGGTTTTTTCCTTCGCGAGGATATGGTGAGACGGAAGGATTCTCGAATCCAGGATTGGAGATGTTTAAAGGAGAACCTATTCGTGCGATGGCGCGAGAAATTTGTCAGAATTCATTAGATGCAGTAAGAGATGCAAATGAACCAGTACGGATTGAATTTGAAAAAAGATATATCAAACCGGCAACCAAATTTCCAGGTATAGAAGATATGAGAAATATTTTGGTGAAATGTAGAAATTTCTGGAAAGTACAAAATGATGCTAAAACATTAAAATTCATCAATGATGCTGCCAGAGAAATAAGAGATGGCGGGATTTTTGTGCTACGCGTAAGTGACTATAATACGACAGGTTTGGAAGGTGCATATAGTACTGAAGAAATAACTCCATGGAAAAGTCTTGTACAGGGAAATGCTTTTTCAGTGAAAACAACAGATAATGCTGCGGGTAGTTATGGGATTGGAAAAGCAGCACCATTTGTTGTGTCAGGATTACAGACAGTGTTTTATAGAACGTACGATGTTAATGGCGATAGAGCTGCGCAAGGAGTAACACATTTAGTTTCATTCGAAGATGAAAAAATGTCGAAGCCGGGAGAAGATACTGTTAGACGTTCTACAGGTTATTATGGTGATGGCATAGAAAATAAACCATTTCCCTATATTGAAGAACTAGATAATATAAATGAACGAAATGAATATGGAACTGACTTGTTTATTCCAGTGTTTTCTTTTGCTTCCGGAAAAATGGATTGGAAAGATGAAGTCATTGCAGAGATTTTAGACAATTTCTTATATTCTATTTATTCTGGAAAATTGGAAATCAAAGTTGATAATATTATACTTAATAAAGATAGTTTGTTAACACATATTACTAGATTATTGCCTAAAACAAAGCATGCGGCTTGTTTTTATGATGTAATTCGAGAAGATAATGACAAGGTAATAGAAGAAAAAAGAAAATTTTATGAAATGGGTTGGCTTCGTTTGAGATTACTTTATAAACCAGATATGAATAAACAGATATTGACTGTTAGAAATTCTGGAATGAAGATAGCAAAAATAGCGGGATTACCTAAAGGCATTTCGTATACTGGATTTTTAGAAATACAGGGTGATCGATTAAATTCGTTTTTTAGAGAAATGGAAAATCCACAGCATAATGCATGGGAACCTAAAAGACATAATGATCCTAAATTGGCTAAGAAGCATAAAACGACTGTCGAAAAATGGGTTAAAGAAATGATTGGTCAGAAAATTAAAGAAATAAGTGGTGATGAATTAGATATTGATGTTGGGGAGTTTTTTAATGGAAGAGAGCAGATACAGGTAAATGCTACAGAGCGTGAGGAAGAAAAGTCGGAGGTTGTAATTGATTCGGTACAAAGTATAGATATTAAGCAGGAAGATATTGAATCCCGGAGACTTAAAATTAGAGATATTGGTGGCACATCTAGCGCAGATGCCCATAAGGTATCGGGTATCATTGATGATCAGGGAAATCAAATTGGGCATCGACATCCTAGCGGAAACAAACGTAGAGCGAAAGCTACTGGCAGAAAAGGAGTTTCTACGGGAGATGGACCAGATAAAATATATGATGGCATGCGAGAAGTATATGTTGATGCAAGGATTATCAGTAAAGGGAATGGCTTTAATAAGATGATATTTACGGCGGAAGATGATATTGCAGTGGGTGAACTTGAAGTAGTGACTCTAGGTGAAAACGGAAGATCTCTTCAGATAAAAGTTGAGAGCGTTGTTGGAGTAACTACATATGCAGAAGTTGTGGATGGACATATTAGAATAAAAAATGTGAAGGCGCGAGAAAAGAATACATTGGAATTTAGGATCATTGGCAATAAAAAATATGCAATGGGGGTAAGAGCCTATGGAAATTAGAAATAGATTGTTTCCATACCCGGTTTTGTGTATGGAAAATGATGATTATATTGGAAGTACATTTGATGTTCAATTTAGCCAGACTGAAGAATTGAAAGATATTGTTTTACAATTCGAAGTTGAATTGGATAATGATGAGTTATTAGATTTGATTCGTCAAGGAAAAGCGGACTACTTAGTTCACATTGAGTGTTCTAATACATCCTTTAGAAAAGTACTTCGTAATGAAGGAAAAAAATTTGAGTATCGGCTTCCAAAGGCGAAAGTTAATAAAGAGGTGTTTTTGGTAGGGATGGTTGTTGCAAAACAAACGGTGACAAAATTTTATTCATCTGCTTTTAATGAAGATTATGACGAACCGGTAGATTTTGAAAAGGGTTTTATTTTAGCGTATAGAAATTTACCGCGAATCGTTGTTTTGAAAAATTATGAAGAATTAGCAAGCGATGATGCATTCTTTTCGATTGTATGTAAAAATAATGGTCAGGATATTGATGAACCTGTGACATTTGATCTGAATGGAGATAAAATTAAAATATATGTTAGCGAACAAATATATAATGAATATGTTAAATTTCATACGAATCCAGTTATGAAACC
>ULQY01049740.1_pt1 | contig 14373 bp, 9 predicted proteins | sample 1954671 | NCBI WGS metagenome assembly ULQY01 (sample SAMEA4835660, study PRJEB28245) | human gut metagenome | biome: gut microbiome; material: fecal sample | place: Denmark | collected 2008 | reverse complement strand
TTTTCCGTCGGCATTGACGTCCGATGCTTCAAGGTCGATTGTAAATCCTGTGAATCCCGCAATGTATTTTTTGATTAATACAGCGTCACGGCTATCGATTTTTCCGTCACCATTGGCATCACCGTAGGTAACATCATCTGAAGATACCAAATTAGTCCTAGTCATAAGATATGTGCTGAAATGTTTTGTTGTAAACACCACATATCCTGACTGATACTCCGCATTCATATTGGTAAACTGTCCTTTTTCATTAACATAGTAAACTTTATAATCTTTGCTATTATAATCTGAAAACACTGGTATTTTTACAAGAACATTCCCATCCGGCTGCACTGTCACGCCGCTTTCATTTTTTAATGATATTTCGTAAGCAATAAATTGTACTGTATCAGGTTTTATACCTGTATCTTCTATTTTTCCATCAAAATTAATTTTTGCATATTCAGGGTCACTATTTGAAAGTTTTTTTGTCACAAGACTTATACTTACGTCTTCTTCTCCTATTGTAGTATCATTTGTATATTCAATTTTTATTCCGTCCTCAGAACTTACACTTTTTATCTCTATAAATTCAAAGTTATTATCATTTGCATATCTTTGTGCTGTACTTCCATCTGCTCCATATATTTTAAAATTTTCTTTTTTTACCAACCTTGAACCATCCAAAATATATCCAAATGCCATCTCACCAATATCGTCAACATCCGATGGTATTGTAATACTTTCAAGATTAATGCAGTCATCAACAGCATAATTACTAATATATTTAACACTTTCAGGAATATTTAGATTTTTAAGATTATGACAACTCGTGAATGCATCTGGATATATTTGTTCCAGATTTAATGGCATAACAACATTTTCAAGACTAAAACAGTCATAGAACATGCCATCCTTAAGCACTTTCATATTTGACGAAAGCTTTACATTTTTCAATAATTTGCAATCCAGAAAGACACCCGATGCCATTTCTTGTACTGAATCTGGAATTTCAATATTTTCTAAATTATCACATGCAATAAATGCATTGCTTCCTATGTTTGCCAAACCTTCATTTAGTTTTACATCTTTTAGATTTTTACACCCATTAAATGCCATTGATCCTATTGATTTTACATTTGAAGGAATATCTATTGATGTCATTTTATCATTTCCAGCAAATGCAGCCTCTCCTATTGTCACAGTTTTGTCACTTATAACATACGAATCTGTTTTATTTGCAGGAAAAACAATTAAACTTGACAAGTCTTTACTATATAAAACACCATCAATACTTCTGTATAAAGTATTATTATCCGATATATTTATTGCTTTTAGATTTTCACATTCACTCATTCCTAACGAATTATATTGATTATATTTGAAATCCACAAGACTTTCCGGCAATGTAATTATTTCAGTATTTATACAATCAAGTAAAATTTGTGCATCTATTTCGGTAACTCCATCTTTAATTATAAAATTTTTCTGTTTGCTTCCAGAAGTATATGTAACAAGATTATTTGTGTTTTTTTCATATATAGCATCATTATCAATAATGTAATTAGCGTTTGAAACCGTCAGATTGATTTTTTCAAGATTAATACATCCTTTAAAAACTCTCTTCCCTATTTTCTCTATATTATCAGGCAGCGTAATCACTGTTAATGATGAACAGCCGCTAAATGCGTAATCCCCTATAGTTTTTACACTCGATGGAAAACTAATATCTGTAAGCGACATACAGTTATAAAATGTACCATTTTTAATATTTGTAAGTTTTGATGGAAGTTTTACCTTTTTTAACCTGCTACAGCCACTAAATACATAATCTCCGCTTATCTCTACTAAATTTTCTGGTATACTTATCTCTATAAGACTACTACAATCTCTAAAAACATAACTATCAATCTGCGTAAGATTTTCTGGCAGCTTAACACTTTCAAGAGAAGAACATCCCTCAAATGTTGAAAAATATAATCTTGTAATATTATCTGGAATTTCTATTTCTTTTAATGAACTACAATTTCTAAATGTTCCATGTCCTATAAATGTTACTGTAGATGGTATATTTATTGATTCAAGGTTCTCGCAAGAATCAAAAGCAAAAGAATCCAATGTTGTAACACCTTCAGGTATACTCACTTTCTCAATTGAAGAATTGTAACTGGTAAAATTCAAACCTATTGTACTTACTTTTTTATCATTAATTTCAGCTGGAATGATTAATTCTTTTGCCGTTTTTACACATTCAGTAAGTTTTATTGTTCCATCATTTAATTCTTCATATTTAAAAGTTGTATTTCCATCTGAATATTGTAATGAATCAGCCGCCAAAACACTTACAAGATTTGTCTCCAATTTTTTTGCATCATAGGAAGCCGTATGTGGTATTCCTGTAAATACAAATCCTGCTGACATTACAATGCATGTAATGCTCTTACATATTCTTTTTAATCTCATTATACATTCCTCCTATGCTTACGCTTCACCGAGCGTCACATCAAAACCTGCTATCTTTTTAAGTATCTTTACGGCATCTCTTGTATCAACTTTTCCGTCGGCATTGACATCTGCTGCATCAAGGTCGATTGTAAATCCTGTGAATCCCGCAACGTATTTTTTTATTACTACAGCGTCACGGCTATCGATTTTTCCGTCACCATTGGCATCACCGTAGGTTATTTCGTTCATTCTGCCCTCAATGAATGTGAATCCGTTATCTTCAGCATATTTTTGTGCTGCTGAGCCTGCTTCACCGTAAATTGTGAAACCATCTGATTTTTCAAAACCATTGTCACCAAATACATATCCAAAAGCATAGTTTTCTATTACATTTACACTTTCAGGTATATATACTGATTTCAAATTTCTACATTCCGAAAATGCTCCATATTTTATCTGCTTTAATCCATCATTTAATTTTACACTTGATATACCTGAAAATTGGAAACTTCTTTCATATATAACTTTCATATTTGATTGGAATATAACTTTATCCCAATTAAATCCTGAAATATTATCAGGTGCAAAAATCATTAAATCTTGATTTTCTATTTTTTGTGGTACAATAAATGTTTTTTGCTGATTATATATTTGTCCAATGCTTGTCAACTCAACACAGTTATACGGAAAATTATATTTTTTTATCAAATATCCGTCTTGTTCTTCTTTTTTAGATAATGACAAAATAAATCTACGTTTATAAACTGATTCACCATTTGTATCCAAAAGTTTATTTCCATTATCATCAAGTAATTCATAATGTGATACTGAAGAATAATCCCATGGATACGTTTCACACCATGTATCACCTGTTTTTTCATTTATGTTACTTATTGCATCATTAATTGAGGACACTATGTAACTCATTACATCATAATCGCGGCTTTCATCATATAAAATATCAACCTGCGTTTTACCTTTTATAATACATTCAGTTATTTTATCAATTAATTGTTCTTTTATTTCCTGTACTGGTTTTTGTTTTTGTATATCGTACGTCACATACTCATCATATGGTCTCATATAGACATCATCCTGTGCTGTCTCAGGTAATTGAAATGTAAGAAACGGATTATGAGTCATATCAAAATATCTTTTAGGAATATTAACTTGTGATGAATTACTTCCAATCCATCTGGAATATGATTGGTTGCTGTTTTCTTTATATGTATCATCGCTCCATGTCAAATCAGAATAATACCATTTTCCATCATCCAAAACCGTCGCATTCCACACATGACCAATTCCAATAGCTATTCCTGTTATGGCAATTGTTTCAACATTACAATAATTCAAATACATCTGTACAGACTTTGCATATCCTTCACATACAATATCTTTTTCTTCTACATTACCAATTACACTATGGCTGTAATAATTAACCTCATCTTCCTCATTAAAGCTATTGTAATCAGACGCTCTGCTTATTTCCTGAAATACAACCTGCTGTTTGTCATATTTTGTCTTATATTTTTGTGTTAAATCATATATATAATGTAATTTTGCCTCTATTTCTTTTTTACATTCCTCTCTTCGTGATTTATCTTTATAGTTCATACCGTCATAATCCCTGTTTACAAAATAGACCTTTAAATCATCGCCAAATGGTATCGTTATCTTCTGCCTTGCTGAAGTATAATCAGGAGTTCCATCATCTTTTGACTGATAACCGCTTCTTACAAATAAAAAATAAAATATAGGCATATCTCCAAACAAAGCCGTTTCCGTAACTGCATACTCATCTTCTGTAAGATTGTAATCGGTTTTATGTAATGCTTTGTCTATACACCATTCATAAACCTTATTACTACTGTCATTTTCATCTTCCCAAATAAGTTCATATGTAGCTTCCAGCTCTCCGTTATAAAAATCCCAGCATATATCCCTTAAATCTTTATAATATCGCTGCATGGTCTCACCAGAATCCCAAGTTGCAAGCTGATTGTAGCAATATAAATAACTTGTGCTTTCAGGTGTTATCTCAGGGTACTTGTTTTCCGTTTCATTATCCGAAATCGTCACTGTGTCATTTTCAGGATAAGTGGTTTGTGCCGCATACGCCCTATATCCAATCCCGCCGAATATACCCGAAAATATCAGTAACACTGCCATCGCTGCCGAAAGAAATTTAATTTTAATTTCCTGTCTGATACGCATAAATCAACCCTCCTTTTATCTTATAAATACAGTTTTATATGTTATAAATGTTTTTTATTTATGCCGCTCCAAGCGTCACATCAAAACCTGCTATCTTTTTAAGTATCTTTACGGCATCTCTTGTGTCAACTTTGCCGTCAGCGTTGACATCCGACGCTTCAAGGTCGATTGTAAACCCTGTGAATCCCGCAATGTATTTTTTGATTAATACAGCATCGCGGCTGTCGATTTTTCCGTCACCGTTGGCATCACCGTAGGTAACAGGAACAGCAGGTGTATACGCAATCTCAGGAAGTTCAAAAATCTTTGTATTACTTGGGCTGTCAATTTTTATTTTTCCCTGCTTTAATACAAATTCATCAATATAATCAAATCCTTCATTTTCATCGCATTTGAATATAACTTCCGATTCGGATTGATTTTTCATATTGATTTTATATACATCTTTACGCGTTGCAATATACATATAATCATCATAAATATACATACCGATGATTTCCTTAAATGTTTTAAAATCCGTGGCTTCGCTTCCATCTATTTTTGATTTTACAATCGTCTTTGTATTGCATATATAATACCAATAACCATTGTAATAATTAAATTGCTTAGCGTTTTTATTTCTGAAAATATAGCCCTCATATGAATCGCTTTTATCACACTTTACTGTCTCTGACCAACCGTAATGGTTCAATTCTGTAATTTCATCATCACTTTTCAAAAAGTAATCTGTATTATATACACCTTCCCAAAACGAATCTTTTCCCACATCATCCCATGTAGCATCAAGATGATAGTTGATACCATCCAAATTAACTATATTCCATGCGTGATCCAAATCCGATGAAGATGCAATATAATTGGTTATTTTATATTTTCTAAGCATATATTCCATAAAGTCTGCATATCCGCTACACACAGCCAGTCCGTTATAAACCACACCTTCTTTTTGATAACTTTCTGTAGGAATCGTGTCTAAAACAAAATTTTTATAATCATATTCACATTCCCTCATTGCCCATTCATATATCGCCAGCGTTTTTTCCAAATCCGACATACTGTCATCTATCTGTGCCGTAAAGTCTGCTATTCTTTTGTTGAATTTATTATATTTATCGTAAGATAATTTCTCATCAAATTTATTTTCTTCGTTAAAAAATTCAGCAGGAACCGTTAATGATAATGCCGCAAGATAATCTTCGTCATATTCCCGTAAAATAAAATTTATGTAAGAATATTGGGGTTTCGTGCTCAAATATCCGACATAATTGTATATATCACCTGCTCTGTCCTTATTTATTTTTAAATCTCTTAACTGAACAGTATAAACATTATATGGCAAAGCCACCGAATACTTACCTTCGGTTATTCTTTCCTCAATAATTTTCATTTCTTCTCCGTTTTTTAACCGTTTCTGTAATACATCAAAATCATTTCCTGCCTGTTCTTTATTAATGGTCTGATTATTTTCATTTGTGTATTTATCTTTAGCAGAGACAAGCACACTTTTAATATATGTACCATCATCACTGATTTTAACAGAATCAATCCAATAATACTGTCTGTCGGAAACTCTTAAATCATTCAAATATCTATACATTTCCGCAGTTTTTTCTGTGGTGAATCTCCAATCCGAAATATCTATTCTTCCGCATGCTTTATCTATTTCTTCCGCAAGCAATTCTTTCCATTCACCGTTATCAAGTCTTGTATGTAATTTAATATAATCATTTTTTGCTGTTATTTTATCTATTGTATTATCTTTATTTACATATTTATCTTTTACAGAGTACCAAAGAACACTGTTTCCGATAAAATCGCTTATAAAACACAAATTCAGCCAATAATAATCACTCTGCCGCATTAATTCTTCAACATATTTATTTGCCGCATCAATTTCATCACTTTCCAATCCGTTAATTATCTCTGTTAAATATGTATTTTCATCATCTGCATCAAATGTATTAATATTGTCTATACATGATTTAACCAGGCTTTCATACCCCTGTGCCGCATGCACTTTTAATATAGATTGGCTCAAAAAGACCTTCGGACATCCCGTAAATACCAATCCCGCCGCCAGCATTACACATGCCGCACGTTTAATTGTCTTTTTATATGTGTATGCTTTTCCCATAACATTCCCCATTTCAAAAATATTCCTATAAAAAAAAGCGGACGAAAGTTTCCCTCCGTCCACCTGTTTTTATAATTATTAAAATTTTACATCTGATGTTTCTTACACTTTATATTAATAATTACCTAGCAGCTTTTCTTGACTTTTCAACTATTACTGCTGCAGAAGCCATCATCATTATTACTGCCATAATCATTACATAAATTGATGTATCACCTGTGCTTACTGATGCATTATTATCTGTTGAGGCATCTCCTGATGGTGTTGTGCTGTCATTATTTGTGTTTCCGTTATTTCCATTATCAGGTGTTTCTGCCTTTTCTGCTATAGTTATTGCTGTTTTTGATGTGATTGTCACTCCGTCTGCTATCCATTTTCCATCCTTGTAAACTTCACGGTTGTATACAACTTTAAGTTCATAATCACCTGCATTAGCTACTGCAAATGTTGCTGTATACGGTGCAGATGTCCATTCACCACTCGGATTAATGCTCCATTTTACAGGTACATATCTCATATCGCCTGCCTGAGGATTTACATTATCCATTCCGATGCCTATAGCAGTAAATGTAATATCTTCGCCTTTTGTATACTGTGATGCCAAAGGATTTTCTGCCTTTTCATCTTTAACTTCCGTTTTTAATGATTCCAGTTTTGGAATTGTTACTTTTTCTGTCTCGCCGCATACAGTACATGTTCTTTCAAGAATACCATCTTCTGTTTCCGTTGCGTCTTTTTTTATAACATAATCGCTATATTTGTGGCCTGTTGCAGGGATTTCTTCTGTTGAAAGCACCTTATCACACACGCTGCACTTTGTTACTTTTTCGCCTGCTGTTGTACATGTTGCTTTCTTTGTTATCTCTGTTACTGCTGTATGTTTTCCTGTTGCCGGTATCTTTACTTCTTCTACCTCGTTACATACACTGCATGTTCTTCTCTTTAATCCGTCTTTTGAACATGTTGCCTCTGTAACTACTTTGTATTCGCCGAACTTGTGGCCTGTTGCAGGAATTTCTTCTGTTGAAAGCACCTTATCGCACACGCTGCACTTTGTTACTTTTTCGCCTGCTGTTGTGCATGTTGCTTTCTTTGTTATCTCTGTTACTGCTGTATGTTTTCCTGTTGCCGGTATCTTTACCTCTTCTACCTCGTTACATACACTGCATGTTCTTCTCTTTAATCCGTCTTTTGAACATGTTGCCTCTGTAACTACTTTGTATTCGCCGAACTTGTGGCCTGTTGCAGGAATTTCTTCTGTTGAAAGCACCTTATCGCACACGTTGCACTTTGTTACTTTTTCGCCTGCTGTTGTGCATGTTGCTTTCTTTGTTATCTCTGTTACTGCTGTATGTTTTCCTGTTGCCGGTATCTTTACCTCTTCTACCTCGTTACATACACTGCATGTTCTTCTCTTTAATCCGTCTTTTGAACATGTTGCCTCTGTAACTACTTCGTATTCGCCGAACTTGTGGCCTGTTGACTTAACTGTCTTTGTATCAACTAATTCGCCGCATTTTTTACATCTGACTTCTGTTACGCCGTCCTTTGTACATGTTACAGCTTCTTTTATAACTTCTTCTGTATCTGCATGCTTGCATAATACTTTTACATAAGAGTTTTTTGAATTTACCGTTATCAAATCACCATCAAAATTAGAAGGTACTAAATCTGTTATTTTTAACTCTGTATTTCCTATTGCGGCACCATCTTTAATTTTAAATTCTACTGTATACAATTCTCCGCTCTTTTTGTTCTCTTTTGCCATTGCAACTGCATAAGATACAAAATTTGTCATTTTTTCATCAGCATTTTTATCTCCCAATATAACTACATCTTCGATAAATACATCTTCCGATAATGTTGTCTTTACTAATTCCAATACATCCGGATCATAATACATTCTGAATTCAAATCCCGCTGTTCCCTGATTATTGTTATATGATACAGTTACTTTTACTGTATCCCCTTCATAGCCCTGTGCTGAAGTTACAGCAAGCTCTCCTACGTTTGCATCGCCTGCAAATGCATTGCCTGTTGACACTATAACAGTTGTTGCAATAAGGCATAAGCTTAAAAATGCAGCTATAATTGCTTTGCTTTTTCTCTTCATTTTTTAACTCCTCCTGTTTTCCCTGATTTTTTCTTTATTAAAAGCAACAATGCCACAATTGCAATTACTACTACAGCTATAACAATTACAATTATTACATTCGTTGATTTAACCGTATCTGATGAATTTACCTCTATTAAAGAAACACTATTTTCTTCTGTACCATTTATATCTTTACTGATACTCTCATGTTTGCCGCTGTTGGAATTCATATCTTTTAAAGTTTCATTGTTTTTACTGTCTGATTGACCTTTAACTCCAGCCTGTTCTTCCGGCGTATTCTGTAAATTCTGTTTATTTTGTATATTCTGTGCGTTCTTATCTGAAAACTGTACTTTTATGTCTGTATTGACATCTTCAAGATTAGAATCGCAAGTGTCAAATTCATCAATATAAACCGACTCATAAGTTAATTCTTTCTCATTCTCGCGATTTATTTTAAAGGTTATTGAAAACGCAGTTCCCGTGTCTTTACAATCCCTTGCCTGTGCATATGCGTATCCCACAAATCCGTCCCCGTCGGGATTTATAATTGATGATATAAAACTATCCAAAGTTTCATCAACTGAAACAATACTTAATAAACTGCTGTCATAGCACAGCTTAAACGACATTCCCGCAATTCCGGGATTTGATACCATCTCAAGCTTTACATTAACAGTATCCCCTTCATGTAAAATCTCCAAAACCACCGATGCCGAACCTGCTGCTGTCACCGATTTTACAGGTATTGCCATCACTGCCGTGATTACACATAAAACTATCACGCAGATTCGTTCTAACAATCTTTCTAATTTATTTTTAAAAAACATCTTTTCTCCAAAAATAATATTTTATACCAAATTTATTTTACCCCCCCCCGGTATTTTTCTGTCAATACACTTTTTAATAAATTCAGAATAATTTCTTCCTCAATTTTTGCTGGATTCATAATTTTTTTGCTGTTTTTATTATATATTAAGCAAAAACTAAAATGGTGTAATTCAACGTAGAACGCTGTTTTCACGACGTAGAATGTTTGTTTTTGCATAAAAAAAGACAATTATCCTTTTTTTATTGATAATTGTCTTTTTTTATATTTTTTATTTATTTTTATAACTCATACCATCATTCTTCTTAAGCTGCTATATCCGTAACATCTCATGCTCATGAATTTCTCACTATATTTTTCAAAATTAGTATATGAATGTTCAAATTGTCTTGAATAAAGATGTGCAATATCAACCTGCTCGGTCTTTGAAAGTTTTTTGCCATTAGCCGCCCACGCTGCAACATCTAGATGTCGTAATGCTGCATATCCGATTATCGCATTTTTTACTTTAAGCACAATATTAATATCATAAACTGCATCCAGAAAATACCGGTAAATATAGTACATAAGAAGCTGCCTGTACTCAAACTGTCTGTCATTATAATATTCCTCAAACTCAATTACATATTTTTCATATAATGAACCATCATGACAAGATTTCATAAACTTTTCCTGAATATCACAATACTTCAGCCAATCCGGGTTAATCACTTCCATTCCGTCAAACTTTTCAAAAAATCTGCCTATATCTTTAAAGCCTCTGAATGAATCATATGTTTTCTTTTTCTTTGCATCAGCTATAATCTTATCAAGTATTTTTTCATCTTTAAAAGATTTTACAACATTGGCAATCAAATCGTCCCTTTCATCATCCATATGCTTCTGTATGCGTATAGCATATTCAATAAGTATAAGACAGACTTCATCAGGTGTATATTTTTTATTCTGAATAATATCATATGCACATTTCCTTGCATTACGAAGCTGCATATACAAAAAACCATCTATATCATTATAGCCTGTTAGCGGCTTACCGTCCTCTTCCTCGTCAAATGTCAGAACTTTATCATAATTAAATATTATCTCGCCAGCCGTCTTGCATGATGGTGCAATTCCTATCTCTTTCACACTTCCGTATTCATTAATAAATCGCGGAAATTCTGCACACGTATCACACAGCTTGTCTTCTCCCAATGCAATATACAAATCACACAGATTATTATCGTTAAGAAACGGACATCTTCCGTTTTGAAGTGTAAATGTGCAGCCTCCTTCTTTTTCGGGAACCATGACACTCTTCAACCTTTTGCCAAAATTTCCATCCACAGTCTTATAATATCTGTAGGATTTATCATCTACATCTACGTCCCATCCCGCACAACATGTATCGGTACACGCACCTGCAATGCACTTAAAATCTTTATAATAATGTGGTGTAACTATTTTCATACTTCTGCCTTTCATACATACCATTTATTTCATAAGATTACGATGCCTTACATCCAAATCTTAACTTGATTTACACTATGCAATAATGTTAATATGTTTAGAAGAATATCGCAATACAAAAGGAGGAGAAAATGCGAAAATATATGCTCGCAGCACTATGCTGCATAATGTCGCTTTTCATTCTTACCGGATGTAAATCATCTGTTCCGGAAAATACTGTTTTTTCCGTTGATGACTTATCCGGCAAGAAAATCGGTGTACAGCTTGGAACTACAGGTGACACATTAGTTTCTGACTATGAAGAAGATGGTTCCGGCACAGTAGTTGAACGTTATAATAAAGGTAACGATGCAATCCTTGCATTAAAACAGGGTAAAATCGATGCCGTTGTTATTGATGTCCAGCCTGCACAATCATTTGTCAAGACAAATTCTGAACTTATGATACTTGATGAAGAATTTGTTACAGAAGATTACGCCATGTGTATCTCAAAAAACAAGCCTGAGCTTAAAGCTTCCATTAACGAGGCATTAAATGTAATTAAAGCAAACGGCACTCTTGATAAAATCATTGACAATTATATCGGTGAAAACGCCGGAAAAACACCTTATATTTCACCTGATGGTGTAAAGCGTAACGGCACTCTTGTAATGGCTACAAACGCTTACTTTAAGCCATACGAATATTATGATAACGGTAAGATAGTCGGTATTGATGCCGATATGGCTCAGGCTGTCGCTGATTATCTTGGAATGAACTTAAAGATTGAAGATATGGAATTTGATTCAATCATTACCGCTGTCCAGTCAGGAAAAGCCGACTTCGGTGCTGCCGGAATGACCGTAACAGCCGAAAGACTTAAAAATATTGATTTCTCTGATACATATACAACTTCAAAACAGGTTGTAATCGTAAGAGATAATAATGCCATTAAGAATTCCGGCAATGTAGTTGAAAAATTCAAAAATGATTTCCTTACAGATAACAGATATCAGTTTGTGCTTACAGGTTTGAAAAATACTGTTTTAATTGCATTCTGTGCTGCTCTTATGGGTATCGTGATAGGTTTTGTAGTTGCTGTTATACGTTCAACACACGATAAGACAGGAAATCTTAAAATAGGTAATTTTATATGTAACCTCTACCTTACAATAATCCGTGGTACACCAACTATGGTTCAGCTCCTGATTATTTATTATGTAATATTTGGTTCAGTAAGTATTAACAAAATACTTGTAGCAATTCTTGCATTCGGTATTAACTCAGGTGCTTACGTTGCCGAAATTTTCCGTTCAGGAATTATGTCAATCGACAACGGACAGTTTGAGGCTGCAAGCAGCCTTGGTCTTTCATACAAAAAGACTTTTATATATGTAATACTTCCTCAGGCATTTAAAAATGTACTTCCTGCACTTGCCAATGAATTTATTGTTCTCTTAAAAGAGACTTCAATCAGTGGTTATATCGGTCTTACAGACCTTACGCGAGGCGGAGATATTATAAGAAGCATCACTTATGATGCAATGCTCCCACTTCTTGTTGTAGCATTAGTTTATCTTGTAATGGTTGTAATTCTTTCGGCACTGGTTAAAAAACTTGAAAGGAGATTAAGAAGCAATGAGCGATAATAACTCAAACGATAATATTATCTTAAAAGTTGAAGGCTTGAAAAAAGTTTTCGGCGACCATGTTGTACTTGAAAATATCAATACAACAGTAAAAAAGGGTGAAGTAATTGCAATTATCGGACCATCAGGCTGCGGTAAATCAACATTTTTACGTTCACTCAATCTCCTTGAAAAACCTACAGAAGGTCATATTTATTTTCATGGAACAGATATAACCGATAAAAATGTTAATATTAACAAACTTAGGGAAAAAATAGGAATGGTATTCCAGCATTTTAACCTTTTCCCTAATATGACAGTAAAGAAAAATATCATGCTTGCTCCTGTCCAGTTAAAGCTTATGAGCGAAGAAGAAGCTAATAAGAAAGCATTGGAACTTCTTGAACGTGTAGGGCTTTCCGACAAGGCTGACACTTATCCTAACATGCTCTCAGGCGGTCAGAAACAGCGTGTTGCCATTGCCCGTGCCATGGCTATGAATCCTGATGTTATGCTCTTTGACGAACCAACATCGGCACTTGATCCTGAGATGGTCGGCGAAGTTCTCGGAATTATCAAAGAGCTTGCCGAATCAGGCATGACAATGCTTATAGTTACACATGAGATGGGATTTGCAAAAGAAGTAGCTAACCGCTGTATGTTCTTTGCTGACACCAAAATCATGGAAGAAAATACTCCAAAAGAGCTTTTTGAAAATCCTCAGACACCACGATTACAGGATTTCCTCTCAAAGGTACTTTAATTTTAACTGTCAGTACTAAACTTCAGGCATAAAAAAACTGCTGACCCGAATAAATAACGGTCAGCAGTTTTTTATGTTCAATTATTTACATTCAATTATTTAATATTCTTCTTCATAGCATCGAGTTCATCATCAATGCTCTTTGCATCATTCTTAAATTCATTGACGGACTTGTTGTTTTTCTTTGAATCGCCATTGTTTTTATTTGATGCAAACAACACTTTGGCAACAAATCCTGCCCCACCAAATATAAGAACAAGAATTAAAACCCACTCATATAAAGACATTGTTACAAGACGGATATCTGTATTAAGTATTACTGCTGCAAGTATAAGAATCACAGAAATAGCAGTAAATACTTTCGATGCAAACGAACTTGTCGCAAACATCCATATAATTCCGATAATAAGCGGAACTATCACAAGACCTGAACTGATACGGATTCCTGCTACTGAAAATCCGCCATAACCAAACCAGCTTGAATGTACAATCACTTTCTGTGAAAAAATAAATAATCCCACAGCAAGCATTACAATCCCTCCAACAAATTGTAACAATTCATTCTTTGTTTCCTTCAATTTTTCTACCCCTTTCAATTTTATTTAATCTATTGTATTATTTATACTAAGATTCTTAATAAATACCCTTCTGCGGCATCTACAACAAAACTTTTGACGGAGGATACCGACATTGAAAAATATACTTAAAAATATCTACAACGATATAATGCACATCAAAACATTCATCATTATATTTATCATTGCATTTATCTCGTTAAATCTATTATTTCATAAAATATGCCTGATTTCAATAATAACCGGATTTCCATGCCCCGGATGTGGTATGACAAGAGCG
>ULQY01054258.1_pt1 | contig 14688 bp, 8 predicted proteins | sample 1954671 | NCBI WGS metagenome assembly ULQY01 (sample SAMEA4835660, study PRJEB28245) | human gut metagenome | biome: gut microbiome; material: fecal sample | place: Denmark | collected 2008 | reverse complement strand
CGTTATGCAGAGGAGCATGAGGACTGGATTTCCTTTATTGATGAAGCTGTTTACAAATTCCAGAAAGTTACAGTCCGCAAGATGATTCTGAAAGACCACAAACGTCCGGATGGCCGTGAGGTAAAACAGATTCGTCCACTTCATGCAGAAGTTGATGTACTTCCTACTGTACATGGTTCCGGTTTGTTCTCTCGTGGACAGACACAGGTACTGAATGTTACAACATTGGCTCCACTTTCAGAGAAACAGAAATTAGATGGTTTGGATATTACAAAGACATCCAAGAGATATATGCATCACTACAACTTCCCATCATGGTCCGTTGGTGAGACAAGACCATCCAGAGGACCGGGACGTCGTGAAATCGGACATGGTGCTTTGGCAGAGCGTGCTTTGGTTCCTGTTCTTCCTAGTGAAGAAGAGTTCCCATATGCAATCCGTACCGTATCCGAAATTTTGGAATCCAACGGTTCTACATCTCAGGGTAGTATTTGTGCATCTACATTGTCATTGATGGCTGCCGGTGTTCCGATTAAGGCACCAGTTGCTGGTATTTCCGTTGGTTTGGTAACCGGTGATACCGATGATGATTACTTGATTTTGACAGATATTCAGGGTCTTGAAGATTTCTTCGGCGATATGGACTTTAAAGTTGCCGGTACGAAAAAAGGTATTACTGCCATTCAGATGGATATTAAGATTCATGGTTTGACAAGAGAAATCGTGGAGCAGGCTATTGCAAGAACAAGAGAAGCCCGCCTTTACATCTTAGATGAGGTTATGGCAAAAGCAATTGCAGAGCCTAGAAAAGAAGTAAATGCTTACGCTCCAAAGATTAAACAGATTATGATTGACCCGGCTAAGATTGGTGAAGTTGTTGGTCAGAGAGGTAAGACAATCAACGCATTGATTGAGCGCACCGGTGTTAAAATCGACATTACCGATGATGGTGCTGTTTCCGTTTGCGGAACAGACAAAGAGGCAATGGACGAAGCACTCCGTCTCATCGAAATCATCGTAACTGATTTTGAAAAAGGTCAGATTCTTGAGGGAACAGTTGTCAGCATTAAAGACTTTGGTGCTTTCATTGAGTTTGCTCCCGGCAAAGAAGGAATGGTTCACATCTCAAATATTGCAAATCGCCGCATCAATCATGTAGAGGACGAGCTTACACTTGGTGATAAAGTGAAAGTTATCTGCCTTGGCAAAGATAAAATGGGACGTATCAGCTTTAGTATTAAGGATGTTCCGGAAGAATAAGATAAGAAGTAGTTTGAGTATTGTAAGCTGCAAGCTGGTGAAGGCTGGCTTGTGGCTTTTTTTGAACCAATTTAAAAGGAGCCGGATTTCTCCGACTCCTTTAAGTATGTGTCCGCAAACACATACCCCAATTACTATCTATAATATACTATAAATAACAAAAATATGCAAGAGGGTTAAATGCAATTTTTTAGGATTGTCATACGAGAACATAGATCCGGGTGAACGGTGATGGCAGAAACGCTTGGGTTAACTGAGTTCTCATATTCTTTTGTGATTGTTTCAAATTCTCGTATAAAGGCTTTGATTTCTGACTTAGACACTTTTAATAGCTTTAAATAATAGCAAAGCAGAATAATATAATCACCAATAGTCTTGAAATTTATATATGGAAGTCCCATTTCTAATTTTAGGCATTGTTTCATTGGTCTAGAGGGATCCATTTTTCTAAATCGAGTGTCGTATACGACATCGTTATGAGCAATAGCATTACGCAGGTCTTTAAGTGCATATACATATTTGTAAATTAATTCACAATAAGTGTCACTGGCAAGATTGATGCCAATTGCTCGTGATATTTTTTCTCTCATATCTTTTGTTAAACATGAAAGAGGACAACCAAAATCCCCCATAGTCAGTATTTCGAAAATTGCCCAAAGAGGAACTTCATTATAATTTATATTATTATAAAAGTGGGTAATCTTTGGATTGTTTTTTCGATAAGCGGCAGCAATTGAATTTTGAATAGAACCTTGCAAATTCAATTTGTTATTTTGATATTTCTTTTTGATGTCATTTCGCGTATTAGCAGGGGCGTTTTTGTAACTACTGACTACTTTGTCGTACATATCATAGATACTATTTGAATCAATTTCAGCCATAATCGTATTTAGTGCAATGTTTTTTAGTGCGGTTTCAATGAACATCATCTTAGCGTATAAAAGGGATTTGAGTTTTGTGTCGTACTGGATAGTTGCATAAATTTCGTTGTACGAGTTAAAGGGTAATTGCTTAGAAGATGACATAAAAAAGCGGTATCCTTTATAGCCATGAAAATATCCCGTATTGATAAGTTGTTGTTTTTGAGATTCACCAGAAATTGCAATTCCGTTATGCCTAAGATGTTCCATTAATGCATTAGTTGATTTGTAATCTGTGTTTTTCATAATATCTCCTATGTTATAATGTTGCAATAAGTATAATATATTTTTGTGGTATTAACAAGATACAATATTTTTTATTTGTGTTGGATAAAAAATACAAAGCAAAATGGACAGAATTATGATATAATTATTAGGAGTTTTTTTTACTATTGAGTTAGAGGAGGATGTATTAATATGAGGAGTCGAAAAAAAAGGATAGCAGTTTTTCTTGTGGTTGCATTGTTTATTGGTATTGCGTGCCCATATAATCAAAGAGAAATAAAAGAGATGAAAGCAGTTGAAAATAATGTTTCTTATAAAGATGGAGATGAAATACAGCCGCTTTCTGTTGATTTGTCCGGACAAAACACGGTGGTAACCGGTGGTGCTATAAGTGTTGAAATGCCAAGAGCAATGCTTAATAGAGAAATTTCAAAATATTATTCTTCTGTTGAATTTACCTATCAATTAAAATTAAAGGATGAGAAAACAAGAGTTAAGGAAAATGTGAGTGAAGAAGAATGGTATTGTGACCTCATTTATTGTTCGATTTATGGTGAATTTGATAACCTAGATGATCTGAAATTTATGAGGAATAACGCGTCAAATAACAAGAACAAACAATATGTGTCATGGCATGAAACGGACGAAAAGTTAAATTGTGCTAAATTGATTTTTGAAATTCAGATTAGCAATTATGATTATGATCCAAAAGATCCAAAAGATATAAATTGCCGTTGGCCACGTGGGATTGAAGAATTGGAAATAACGTCTATAACATTTATTCCTTATGAGAATGTACGTTATGGTGAATCAACGCCCTCGCCAAAGCCAACATCAACTCCGGTAGATTTTATGCCTACGCCATATCCGACAAGTTCGACGGGGATTGATAAGTCTTATAAGACGGGGGCAGTAAAAAATTATCAAGTTAATTTATCGCGTTATCAAACAAGTTTTTATAAAAATTGGATTTATTTTGATTTAAAGGACGAATTAAATGAGAATTGGTACCGGGTAGAAAATTATAAGGAAGTAAAAATTCGATACCGAATTCAATATAATGATAAAGCAAATTATTATGAAAGTGACATAATGGATTCGATTAAATTTGTTATACAAACTGATTTTGACGAATTAAACGGATATTCGGATGCAGTAATTGACTATAAAGGTGTAGAAGCAAATAAGCCATTGTATCAATATAGACCATGTGAGAAAAAGGAGTTGGAAGTTGTCATGCCACTTTCTTTTATATATACAACAGGGTGGGGGCAGGAAATCGAACATGCGATTCCAATTGTGGGAATTACGATACAACCATTAAGCTATCGTTGGAATAAATGGCCAAAAGATTTAGATTCTCTTACGGTTACCGGAATTGAATTTGTGGCAAAAGAGGGAGCGGTTTATCCAAGTGCTCCTCCAACACCGAGTATGACACCTGCTGCAGCTACATCAACAAAAACTCCGCAAACAAGGAGTACAAATGCACCATCAATCCCGCAAAAAGTAACAAATCTTAAGCTAAAAGCAGGAAAGAAAAAGCAGATTAAGCTTTCTTGGAACAACCAAAAGCAGGCTGATGGTTATGAGATTTACCGTTCAACAAAAAAGAACAAGGGCTACCAAAAGATAGCAGATGGTTTCAAGAATAAATGCAATTTTGCAGACTCAAAAGTAAAGTATGCAAAAAACTATTATTATAAAGTGCGTGCTTATTACTTAAACGGGAAGAATTATCAGTATGGTGTTTTTTCGGATGTAAAGAAACTGATGTTGAGACGAAAAGCACCGGCATTAAATCTAAAAAGGAAAGTAACAACGGATGGAATCCATTATATAAGTATTCGGTTAAAATCATGTTCTGACCCATATTTGCAAATGTGGGTTCGGTTTGGAAAAAAGAAATACAAGAAAATTCCTTTATCCAAACACAAGATTAAGAAGAATACTGCATTAAACTTTAAGTACACACCCGGAAAGGGAAAGATAAGCTTTCGGATTCGAAGCTACCGGGTGCAAAACAAAAAAAGAGTGTACAGTAAGAGTAAAACAAAAAGGATTTAGTAAACCATGGGATACGAATTAACAAAAGGAACAAAACTAAATAATCGTTATGTGATTGAGTGTACACTTGGCAGTGGTGGCTTTGGAACAACCTACAAGGCAATGGACACTTTAATTGATGTTCCGGTGGCGATTAAAGAGTATGAAAACAGCAGTGAAAAAGACCGGAAAGTAGCACAGCGGGAAGTGAAGATGGCTGCTCGTTTTTATGCACTGGATGGAATTGCCTCTGCCCGTGACTTTTTTGTTGTTGATTCGATTTCATATATTGTAATGGAATATGTTGAGGGCGAGAGCCTGAAAAAATATGTTAGAAATTATGGGACGATGAAGGGAGAAGATATCCTTACAAAATTAAAACCTGTGATAGAGTCTCTCTGCGTGATACATAAAGAAGGAATTATTCACCGTGATATCAGTCCGGATAATTTGATGGTGACAAAAGGTAGAAGTATTCAGCTTATTGATTTTGGTGAGGCAAGAAATTTTGAAGAACAGAGAAATAAGGAGTTAACGCTTGTTTATAAGCGTGGCTATGCACCAATTGAGCAGTGCAGACAGCGAGGAAAACAAGGAGCGTTTACCGATGTTTATTCGCTGTGTGCGACCATATATTTTGCGGTTACCGGAATTGACCCGGATGATTCGGTTGAACGAATGATTGCGGACCATATGAAACCACTGCATGAATTTTATGGTACAGGCTTGAGTGACCATGAAATTCACGTGATTGAGCGAGGGCTTTCCGTTGATGCGAAAGACCGGTTCCAAACAATGGATGAATTGTTTGAAATGCTGTATGAGAAAAAAGATTTATCAGAATTTTCAACCGATGCTGATAAACAAAACACAACATATCATCCTTTTAATACGGCTCATATTATGCGTGAAATCGACACTTTTTATGATAAGAAAAAAGAGCGAAAAAAAGGAAGAACTGCTTCAAAAATATTTATAGCTGGCTTGATTGCGGTTCTGCTTGTGGTCGTTATTTCTGTCTTTCAAAATAAATCGGAAATAAACAAAAGACCGGTGGTGGCTGCCCCTCAAACAACAATGCCGGCAACAAGTGTACCAACGCCAACAGCAACACCATATACGGTTACAATTGAAAATTATGTTGGGTTAGAAAAAAAGGCGGCAGTAGAGAATCTGAAGAAATTAAAAGACGAAGGTTTGACCGTGCGTTTCCAAACAAAATACAGCAAAAAGGCGAAAGGTACGGTGATTGCACAGAGTATTCCGGCAGGGAAAACGTATTCCGATGTATCGAAAAAAACGCTGCGGCTTACGATTAGCAAAGGGAAGAAAAAAATTGTTGCTACGCCAAGACCGACAGTTACGCCAAAACCGGTGCCAAAGAAAAAGAAATCAAAAGTTAAATTTAATGGTGACTTAGATTCACTGTCATAACAGGAGAACAAAATGGAAGAGGAAGAAAAGAGACGTATTTTTCATGAAATGATGCAAAAATGTTTTATGAAATGCGACCGTTTCATGATTGAAAAATGGAAAACAACTGAAAAACCACTCAGTCAAGTAATTGAGGATGAGGTCAGGCAAAATGCTTATCATAACTTTTATGATAAAGTGTCAAAGGCAAAAATCGCTTCACGTCCAACCATTCAAAAATGGTTTGGTATTCATGGACAGTCGATGCCAAAAAGAGAACAGATTATTCATCTGGCATTTGTCTGTCGGTTTTCTGTAGAAGAAACAAGAGAATATTTTATGTATGCCATTTCTGAACATGATTTTCAAGTGAATGATTATCACGAGATGATTGCTTTGTACGGTTTGGAAAATTATATGACTTATGAGCAGTATGAGGAGATGGTTGCTTATTTTGAACAATACAGCGATTGGAATGTGCCTATCCGGCAGACGGCACACACGGACGAGATTTTAAGGCGTTATGAGCCGGTAAAAAATCTTGATACGAAAGAATTTCTTGTGTGGATGCGAAAAAACGAAGCATTATTTAAAGGCTACAGCATGACAACCTATCAAAATTATATGGCATTGTTAGAGAAAGCATTGTTTTTTTTTAGAAAAGATATCAAACAATGTTTGTTTACTGCCTTAGAAGACACCGGATTTTTTTCGTGGCTGAAAAGCAATGACATTAAGGAAGAGGACTACGGAAAAGAAATACGGCGTTTTATAAAGAATCAGACCCGGTTGGTAAAAAGCCCGTTATCCAAAGAAAAAGTGAAAGAAATTCAGTTTTTGACGAAGATGGCATATAGTCCGCTTCGCCGTGTCTCGGATTTGATTGTAGAAATTTATGATGGTATTCATTTCCCACATACACGGTTTGGAGATATGAAGCGGAATTTGCTGCAAAAAGAAATTGGTGCAGTGGATGCGAAATATATTTCTGATATTAGTTCAATTGCTAAGCAAAAAGAAAAGGAAATGCGGCTTTTGCAGGCGTATACCAAGTGCCGAACCGGTAAGACGGATGATAAAACAAAATTACAGGAATTGGAGAAAGAAATTCGTAAACAGCGTCAGCGCACGCATAACATACGCCGTGCAGATTTGCTTGTCCTGATTCATTATGTGGTTTTGAAGCAGTCAGGAGAAGAGTCACCGGAAGTCGTGAAAAAGGAATTTGTAGCGATGGCAGACAGCATACTGAATTTATGCGGTATGCGTCCGATGGATGATAAATACCCATTAGATTATTTACTGCTACAGTGCTTTGGAAGTGTTGATGTGTATACGTTGACGGATGTTTTGGAATAGATGTGAGATAGGAAAGACGGCGGTGAGCCGTCTTTTTTTGTGTGTAAAAAAAAGAAAGGGGAATGGACAGGGGAGTGGTATGATAGGGGCAAGTTTTGAAGAAGGAGAGGTGTTATTTATGAAAATCTGTGCGCATTGCGGAAATGCAATGATGGACGAGGCAAAATTCTGTGTAAATTGCGGAACCCAGGCAAATGGATATAGCAATTACACGTATCAATCGCAACAAAATCGCAATTTTTTTGATAATAGCCAAATGCTTAGGCAAAATATTGGAATAAGAGAAATGGTTAGTGGAATTATTTGGATTTGCGTTGGTGGAATACAAACATTAATATCTATTTTTGCATTTTGGTATTTGATATTTGTTGGTATTTGGAATATAGTATTTGGAATTAAGCGAGTAAATAAAAAAGACAAACTGTTATATATGTCAATTGATGAGATTTATAATGACTATTCGAGTCGTTTAGCATCTATTATTGTTTTCTTGGTGTTAAATGTACTATTTGGTGGAATCATAGGTGTTGCAGGGGCAATTTATGATTTGGTTGTTAGAAATTATGTGATACAAAACATTCAACAGCAAAAGACATATATAGGTAATAGTATGCCGTCGAACAACCAAGTTTCATATCAGCCAATGAATCAAAGTCATGAATATATAAATAAACATCTGGATGAAACAAACAATACATTTATTGCACAAGAAGAAAAAAATCCAGACAATATAGATAAAAAAGCGACCGATGCGATTCAACCGTTACTAACACGTGCAAATATGTTCTTGGAAGATGCTAATTGGGAGAAAGTAGATCAATATGCGGAAAGAATTTTGGATTCTTATCCTGAATGTGCGGAAGCATATTTGCTTAAATTGATGGCTCAATTACGTGCGCAAAATATATATGACCTGATTAAACGCGATAATGGTTTTGAAAACAATATAAATTTTCAAAGATTTTTACAATATGCAGATGAAACAAATGCAGAACAGGTAAAACTTTTAAAGTATGAGCCTATTTACATAAGAGCTGTAGAGCTTTTAAAATATGCAAAGGGAGAAGGAGCCTGTAATGAAGCAAAGAAAATGTTTCGAACGATTCCTGAGTATAAGGATGCAAATGAGCAAATAAAGGAATGTGAAATAAAAAAGGAAAAGCTAAAAGAAGAAAAGTACTATGACTTAGTAAAAAAATTTAATGGGGCACGTACAAGTGATGACTTCACAAATATTCTATTTAAATTTTATGAATTACAAGATTATAAAGAGACTTCTGATTATATTTCGGAATGCGAAAAGAATATTGCTTATATTAATGCAATCAATGAAATAAGACATAGCAGTAATGTTGTAGCTCTTGAAAAGACAAAAAAATTATTTTTGGGATTTGCCGGTTTTAAGGAATCCAACAAGTATATTGAAAAAATTGATGAAAAAATTTTAATGTTGAAAAAACGTAAGAAAAGAATAAAAACGATAATTATTATTGCACTTATTGCTGTGTTTGTACTGATTGCAGTTAAATTAACAAGTTCATTTTTGTATTATCGTTCAGATGATTATAAACTGCTAAAAGCAAAAGAGTTTATGGCGAATGAACAGTATTCACAAGCAATGGAGTACTTGAATGATATGGAAGATAAAAAAGTGGCAAATCAGCAAATTAAAAAAATACAATGCAAGGAGGCCAAAAGTTATTTTGAAAAAGAGGAATATGATAAAGCAATTGCGATTTATCACAAATGGGGAGAAAAAGAAGAAGAGAGAAAGGTGATACAACAAAAGGCGTTAATGTTATTATATGAGAATAAGTTTACGGAAGCAATAAAACTTTATGAGCAGATAAAGGATGAGGATAACCTTATTTTTGCGTATGGTAGACTGGCTAGATATTATCGTGATTCTGGTGAATATGACAAGGCAATAGAAATTTATAATAAAATTGATTCTGAAGAGGGAAAAGAATCAGTATATGAGTTTCAGGCATATAATTTGATTGACCAAAAGCGATATGATGAAGTTGAAAAATTGTATAAGTACATTAAAGATGAAAATATTTTAAAGGATATACAAGAAGAAGTGTGTAGACAAAAAACTGAAAACTGAGGAGGATTTTTATGATATGTAAATATTGCGGAACACTTGTTTCCGACGAAATGAAATTTTGTACGAACTGCGGTAAAAAAATGGAAAGAAAAACAAGCTATTGTACTAATTGCGGGAATATAATTAATTTTAATTCAAAATTTTGCAATATATGCGGAGCACCAACTATTATTGCGGAAAAGATGAAAAAAATACGAGTAAGTAAGGTGTATTCGTTAATTATGTTAGCAATTACGGCACTTGTTGTAGCTTTTGTGCCCTCAGTTACCTTAAGTGGGAGTGATATAGCAGACAACATATTTTACAGTAACGCAAATCAGGTTAGAGTAGCAGTTGATCATGGCGCAGTGGGAATTATGTCTAAATGGCCTAATTTTCATGCAGCAAAAGCTATTCTATTGCCTTTATTATTAGTTAGCCTCGGTATTCTTGTAATATCGGCAGGGTTGCATTTTATTAATAGGTGGTGGCCGGCGATGATTCCGGTAGTGGTATTTGCAGGCATTGTTATATTTAGTGATTTTTTGCTTTACAATTCATTGCGTGACCAGTGCAAACATTTTGGATTCGGATTCTTACTGCATATTATATGTATTGTTTTACTGGCAGGCTCCTTTTCATTAAACCGTTACCGGACAAAAATGCGGCAAGATGCAGTTTCTAAAGGAATGCGATATAAAATGCAAAAACCTGAGATAATTGCAATTATTGGTGTGGCGTGTTTTGTTGTTGCTGCAACTGTGTTTTCTATTGTTAAATATACGCATAAAAATACCGAATATTTTCTGGAAACTCCACAAGCATTTTATACAGACCGGATGGAAGCTGTAAAACAATGTGCCAAAGAAGTTATACAATTTAAAATACCAAGCGAAGATGATATTTCTGAATACCGGGTGATGGATTACGAAGGTGATGGAAATGGAAGGTATGTTGTGCTTATGGGTAAAGATGGCTATAGTGAATATTATTATGCGGTGTGTATCAAGGCAGTAGATATATATACTGGATATTATCACTACAGCGATAATGTGAGTAGTGGTTATAATCCTGATTACGTTATGGATGAAGCAAAATCAAAAGATTGGGGGGAAGAAAATTATGATGCAGTGGATTATGAACAAGAGTTAAAAAAGGGGGACAGGGTACCATATAGTTGGAGTTCTAATTATGTTGGATAAAATATAGGAAAGAAAGGAAAAGTATAGTGATAAATTAACACTATATCGGAGAAAAATATGAGAAGAAAAACAGTAGCTATTTTATTATGTTTTGCGGTGATAGCCGGCTTGATTCCTAACAAGGAAGTGATGAATGTAACGGCTAAAGAAAAAAAGGTGTATTCTAAATCGGTAGTGAAGGCGAATAATTATTCGGATTACGAGGAAATTAAAACGCCGGAAGATATGGACAAATTAAATTATGTAGTAGATGGAAAATATTGCTTGTCTGCAGATATTGATATGTCCGAATATGAGGGGAATTTTAAGCCGGCGGAAGGTTTTCGTGGTGTGCTGGATGGAAGGGGACATACAATTAAGAATTTACATTCGGTAGTGTTTGACAGTATCGTTGGTTCTGCTACCGTGAGAGATTTGAAAATAAAAAATTCAAATATAGGAAGTGATGATTATGGTAAAGGGTTCCTGATTAATACAATTGATTTTGCGTATGATGGTCTTAAAGGGAAAATATTAATAGAAAATGTTGACGTAGAAGGGAAAGCAGATGTATCAAAATATCAGAAAGGAGAAAGTGGTTCATTTGCCGGAATATGTTCTTATGTAAATATTCATAAGGAAACGCAGAGTGTAAAAATAAATAATTGCAGCGTCAATATTAAGATGTCAACAGCAGGTAATTATGCAATTTATTATGGAGGAATTATAGGAGGAACATCAGATAATTCAAAATCAACATTAGAAATCAGTAATTGTGTTTCGCTAGGCGCGATAAAAAGTTCTGATACAGACAGTATGGTGGGTGGAATTGCAGGAAAAGCTGACTATGTTAATACTACCAATTGCTATGCTGATATGGAATTAGAAGGTAACTATGTCGGTGGTCTCGTTGGATATGCAGAAAATGTAATGATTGAAAATTGTATGTCCAAAAGTTATGTAAATGGTTCTTGTGTTGGAGGTTTGGTTGGATGCGGAGATGAAGTAAGTCAGCAGTATATTATATCAAGTGTTTCATTAGAAGAAAAAATTAGGGGTACACAATTTGCTGGAACAGTGATTGGAAAGTCGTATGCAATGATAACTATAAAAAATGTATTTACATACTCAAAATTATATGACGAATTAAATCGAACTTATCTAACAGATAAACAGGGAACTGCGCTGAATTCAATGCAGCTAACCGAGCAAAGTGCATTTCCGGGACTAGACTTTACAGATACATTTGCATGTGTTCCCGGTGTCAATGGCGGAAAAATTTTGCTAAAGAAATTAGGTAAATATTTTGTGACCGATAGTCCAACAATTGAAGTTAAGAATGTAAACGAAAATGAAAAAAAAATTATTATGCATAGTGATGCTTCAAGTGCAAAAATTTATTATTCAAATAAGGATGATGAAGTCACAACAAGTTCAACTTTGTATACAACGCCATTTTCAATTTATGGAACTACTTATTTCAAATTAATTGCTGTTGCCGATGGTTACGGGGCAAGTGCACCAACAGAAACGACAGTAAAGTTTCAGGTTTCAAAACCTACGGTAAGCATTGAACAGGGAAATTATAAACAAGCACTATCAATTCAGTTGTCTTGTGGTACAAAAGGGGCAGTAATTTATTATACAACGGATGGAAGTTCTCCTACTACCGGCTCAAAGAAATATACGGGGACGCCAATAGTGTTCGATAGTAATGGTACTTATACAATTAATGCTATTGCAGTAAAAAGCGGTTGGGTAAGTAGTGAAGAACTAGTTAAGACTTATAATATTAATTTGTCAGAAGTATCAAGGCCGACAAATACTCCCGTGCCTACTGCTCAACCGGACATGAGGAATACGGTAAAAACGCCGACAGCCAATATGAACAGCGGAACTTACCATGGAGCTGTTGTTGTAAATTTGAATTGTGATACGAGTGGTGCAACAATTTATTACACTACGGATGGTTCTGTGCCAACTATTAATTCCAATGAATATTTGGGACTTCCTATTTTGTTTAATCAGAACGGCAAATTTACTTTAAGGGCAATTGCTGTAAAAAATGGCATGAAAAATAGTGCAGAATTGGCAGTAGTGTATAATATTGAGGATTTAAACGCAGACAATTCTTCAGGGGATGCTGCGGATAATGAATGGTCTTGGGATGATGATAGCGATGCTGCGGATAAGCAAACAAATAACAAATCATCCGCGAAGGCCGTCAAGGTAAAAAAGCCAGGCAAAGTTCACAGTGTCAAAGTGAAAAAGAAAAATGCAAAGAAAGTGACTACGAAATCACGATACACTTTGTCTTGGAAAAAGGTGAAAGGCGCAACTGGTTATGAGGTCCAGCTATATAATTATTCTGCATATCGAAGAACATGTACAATAAAGAAAAAAACGATTAAAACCCAAAAGAGTTCTTTGAAAAACAGAAAATTATATTGGTATATTATTTTGCCAAAGACACCTGAATTTGTATTAACCGGAAAAGTACGCGTCCGAGCGTACAAGAAACAAAAAGGTAAAACTGTTTATGGAAAATATTCGGGCTGGAAATCTATAGCAACAAAAAAACAAATCAAAGAGTTTATGAAATATAATTAATGTAGATTGAGTTTATACAGAAAGGATGACATTTATGAAAATGACAGCAGAAGAATGCAGAAACAAATTAAATGAGTTTAACTTTTCATGTGGCTATAGAAAATATGATGAGAATGTATATTTTCATATCTGTAATATCCTAAATGAAAAGGGGAAAGTATGTTGTGGAAAATTAGATTTAGAAGATAAATCGAGCAAACATATTATCACCCAAACCTATCTTGAAAATTTAAGTGTGTTAGAGAATACTCCTTTTACATATGGAATTATTTCTAATGGTAATCATGGTTTGGATTTATTAGATATTTATAATGAGAATCATAGAGATGATATGATAGACTACGGGCCTTTCGATGAGGATAAAAGGGTTATGCTTGTATTTGATTCGCCAAGTAATAAATTAGAGGACTGTTTTGGCTATGATGTTCTTAATCAAAACATTGAAGAACTACTTAAGCATAATGAACCAGTAGGGGAGTATCTCTGTACTCATTTGTGGCGTTCCCTTGATTTACAGGATGATTGTAAAAATGTAGAACGCTTGACAGGCCAAAAAGATTATGGACAGATGATTGTATCTTTTATGAACAAGCATCAATTAAAAAATGTGTACACGACAAATTTGTTCCGATATGAGATTACATCAGCAAATGAAGAAAAATATGTACCATTTGCGGAATTAAATCGAAGTGGTTGTAAGCATGTAGTAGACGATGTATATAGGAAAATATTCTTAGAGGAAATTGCGTTATTTCAGCCACATACAATTGTAGCAGTTGGAACAGAAGTTTATAATTTTTTGAATAATAAAGAAAATTGGGATTTACTGTTAGAAAGATATACAGATAAAGCGGATGAACCGAAATTAACCTGGGTATATCATCCGGCAGGACGTGTTTCAAAAGAAAAGAAAACTGCTCGTTTTGATGAAATTGTAAAAGATATTTAATATTAGCCCCCCCTTTGCCCCTTTCCCCAACCTATGTTATACTGGAAGAAGACAAAGGGGGCTTTTTATGTCTAAAAAAATTGCGCTTACAAACATGGACATTGTCTGGGAAGATAAAGAAGCAAATAAGTTTCAATGTGAGGAAATGATAAAGGAAGCAGCGGATGAACACGCTGACATCATTTTGTTTCCGGAGATGACATTGACCGGATTTTCTCTCCGGGTTAAAGAGATGGCAGATTATCATGAGGAGACAATTGCATATTTTTCGGCTCTTGCTGCAAAATATTCTATAATGATTGGTTTTGGTTATATTACCATGCCGGATGAGTTTGGGCGAAATCATTTTTGTTTTGTTGATGAAAACGGAAGTGTACTTGCCGACTATGAGAAAATCCATCCATTTACGCATGGTGGTGAGACAAGGGTGTATCAAGGGGGCGGTGAAATCTGTCATATTTCCGTGGACGAAATGCACCTTGGTATGGCAGTCTGCTACGATTTGCGTTTTCCTGAAATGTTTCAGCAGATGCCGCTTGACACAAATGTTATCTTTTTGATTGCAAACTGGCCGGAGAGCCGCATTAAGCAGTGGCATTCTCTGCTTACGGCGAGAGCGATTGAAATGTCCTCGTA
>ULQY01038430.1_pt1 | contig 14744 bp, 10 predicted proteins | sample 1954671 | NCBI WGS metagenome assembly ULQY01 (sample SAMEA4835660, study PRJEB28245) | human gut metagenome | biome: gut microbiome; material: fecal sample | place: Denmark | collected 2008 | reverse complement strand
GTGTAGGATAATAATAATATAATGGAGGATTTTATGAAGAATATGCAAAAATACGAGCAGCTGGCAATCACAGAACTGGATGCATATCTTTTTGGACAGGGAACTCATTATGAGATATATAACAAAATGGGTGCGCATGTTGGAGTAAAAGACGGAAAAGAAGGTGTGTATTTTGCTGTGTGGGCACCTGCTGCAAGAGAAGTCTATGTAATAGGTGAGTTTAATAACTGGAATGCATATGGTTATGATATGAAGAAGATTTCAGATGGTGGAATATATGATTTGTTCATACCAGGAGCTAAAGCAGGGGATATGTATAAGTTCCTTATTATTTCCCAGAGTGGAGAGGCTCTTTACAAGGCAGATCCATATGCTAATCAGGCACAGTTAAGACCAGAGACAGCATCAATAGTTGCCGATCTTTCAGGTTATGAATGGAAAGATTCTGAATGGGTTGAGAAGAAGAAGACAGAGAATCATCTTAAAGCACCTCTTTCTATATATGAATGTCATCTTGGCTCATGGAAGAAGAAAGATGATGGAACAGAGGACGGATTTTATACATATAGAGAATTGGCACCTGAGCTTGCAAAATATGTAACAGATATGGGATACACACATATTGAACTTATGGGAATTGCAGAGTATCCATATGATGGATCATGGGGATATCAGGTAACTGGTTATTATGCACCTACAGCAAGATACGGAACACCTAAGGATTTCATGTATTTTGTAGATTATATGCATGAAAAAGGAATTGGTGTAATTCTTGACTGGGTACCGGCACATTTTCCAAAGGATGCACATGGACTTGCTAATTTCGATGGAAGCTGTGTATATGAGTATGCAGACCCTAGAAAGGGAGAGCATCCTGACTGGGGAACTAAGGTATTTGATTATTCCAAGAATGAAGTGGCTAACTTCCTTATTGCTAATGGAATGTTCTGGGTGGACAAGTTCCATATTGATGGTTTAAGAGTTGATGCTGTTGCTTCAATGCTGTATCTGGATTACGGAAGGACAGAAGGTAACTGGGTTCCTAACAAATATGGTGACAACGGCAATCTCGAAGCAATCAGTTTTTTAAAGCATTTTAACAGCATGTTAAAGAAGAGATTCCCACAGGCAATAACTATAGCTGAGGAGTCAACAGCATGGCCTATGGTAAGTGGTGATCCAGACAATGGGGAATGTCTTGGCTTTACATTTAAGTGGAATATGGGCTGGATGCATGATTTCCTTGAATATATGAAGCTTGATCCATATTTCAGAAAGTTTAATCATAGCAAGATGACATTTTCGTTGATGTATGCTTACAGCGAGAATTTCATTCTTGTGCTTTCACATGATGAGGTTGTACATCTTAAGTGTTCTATGCTTGGGAAAATGCCTGGTGACAGGGAGGATAAGTTCAAGAATCTTAAGCTGGCATATGCATATATGTGTGGACATCCAGGAAAGAAGCTTCTGTTCATGGGACAGGAATTTGGTCAGTGGAATGAGTGGAGTGAGAAGCGTGCTCTTGACTGGTATCTGTTAGAGGATGAAAGTCATACAGAACTTAAGGACTTTACGAAGAAGTGTCTTAAGCTTAATAAGAATTATCCATGCCTGTATGCTACTGATTACAGTAGTGAAGGATTCAGATGGATTAATGCCAATGATAAAGATAATAGCGTTTTATCATTTATGAGAATCAGTCCGGATGGAAAGAAGAATCTTCTCTTTGTACTTAATTTTACACCAGTTGAAAGAGACAGCTTCAGAATAGGAGTTCCGTTCAAGACTAAGTATAAGCTGGTTCTTGGAGATAATGAAGCTGACCAGAAGAAGACTCTTACAGCCGTTAAGGGAGATTGTGATGGATATCCGCAGTCATTGCTTATTGACTTACATAAGTATGGAATAGCTGTGTATGAGTTTAACGGTGATGTTTCTAAGGTTCATGCTACGAAGATATAGGACAATAATATAGAGAAAGGGAGCTGGTTTGGATTTTCATTAATTCTGAATCAGCTTCCTTTTTATTTGTTGCCACTAATCTCTCAATTATCCCGCTATATCTGCCGAAATATTTATTACATGACAATGCAATGGGTGATTGTTTCAGACAGTGAATAAGAAAGGCAGCAGAATATGACATATACAGTTTCAGGTGCGAATTTTAATAAAGATGTGGCCACACAGGGAACATCAATTAATTATAAAGAGAATAAGACGGCTAAAAGTGAGGGTGTGGCAGGTGCATTTGCAGGAGTGGTAATTTCTGGGGGTGTGACAGCTGCAACTGACAATACATATGAGGGGCTACTTAAGGAGGCAGATGATGTAAAGAGCCAGATAATGGCAAGTGCTTCCGATGCAAAGTTAAGCCTTAAGGCTTTGATGATGAAGTTATCAGGTGCTGATGCGGTAAAGTTAGATGAGGATGGCTTTAATCTTACAGATGCAACGCCTGATGATATGGTTAATATCGTAGAGAAGATTAAGATAGAACTTGCGATGCACTCTGATGATTATGTTAATTATGGAACAGCAGTTTCTAAGGATAAGATTGAGAGTGTGACTGGAAGTGCAGCAATGGCGGCAAGTATCGAGAGCCGTATGCAGGGAGCAGATATAGCTGTCAATAATGAAAGTATTTCTGAGGTTAATGGGGCGCTTGAAAAGAGCAGGGAATTAAAGCCATTATCAGAGAATACGAAGAATTATATGGCGGCTAATGGCATAGAGCCATCAATTGCAGGAATATATCAGGCACAGGCGGCAGCTTCATCAAGTATCAGTGCGGATGGCGTTACAATAGGAAGGTGCGCAGATGCAATATCTGACGCTGATTTTGAAGCCTTAAGACCGGGAATTGAGAAGATAATTGCTTCGGCAGGACTTGAGGTCAATGATAAGACACTTGCAGATGCGAGAGCATTTATAGACGCACAGATTCCTGTTACTAAAGAAAATCTTGAATATAAAGCACAGCTTGATTCGATAGACATTGATATGATACAGGCTGATTCAGAGGAACTGCTTAATAAAATATTTGATAATATGAAGCTTGGAGGCAAGGCAGAGAATACGCTCGTTACAGGTTCGCCAGTTGATGATATAAGGACAGCTCTTGATACTATTAACAGGGCAGAGTATTCAGATGTTGCAAATGTGGTATCAAAAGGGGAAACATTTACAATAGCAAGCCTTAAGCTGGAGATGGATGCAAGAAGCTTCAGAATTGAATACAGTGCAGCATCAGTAAGCACAGGAAATAGTGAAGTTAGAAATCAGGCATCTGATGTACAGCAGGCAGCAGATAAGGCGTATGACACGCTTGTAACAGCAAGAGTTCTTATGAGTGTAAATGCGTCCATATATCTCGTTAAGAATAACGTTTCTATTCTTACAACTCCGATAGATGAGCTTAATTCAATGCTTATGGAATATGAACAGGCAGATGGAATGTATGCAGAAGCACAGATTGCATATACAGATGTTCTTGAAGCAAGAAAGACATTGAATGAGATAGTAAGAAATCCTGCGCGTGTATTTGCCAGTATGTTTGACAAGATGAATGAAACTTATGAGGCAGTCGGAACTCAGATAAGAGGCGATTTGGGTGATTCATTAAAGAAGGCAGTACAGGGAAGTGCTGATGATATTATTAGGGAGCTTGGACTTGAGGGAACTGATGAGGACAAGGAAGCAATAAAGGTACTGGCTGCTAATAACATGGATATGACAAAGGAAAATGTAGAGATAGTCAAATCTGTTAATGCAATGATTAATAATCTTATTAAGAATATGAAACCGGAGACAGTTCTTAATATGATAAAAGACGGAGTAAATCCAATGAATGCTTCAATTGAGGAAGTCAACGAATATCTTACAGAGGCTAATGATAAAGCATCTAAGGATAATGAGGAGAAGTTTTCAAAGTTTCTTTATAAGCTTGACCGTACCAATGGTATTACTAAAGAGCAGAGAAAGCAGTTTATAGGAATATACCAGATGATGAATATATTCACCAGAGATGCCGGAGTGGCAGCAGGTGCGCTGATTAAGCAGGGAGCTGAGGTCACTATGAATAATCTTATGACTGCATATAATTCAAGAAAGCATTATGACATGGACGCTGTTATTGATGAGAATACAGGAATGGCAGAGGTAAGCGGAATTGCTAACTATTACAGTGCATTATTTATGGCAAATGGTGGATTAGTTACCCCGAATACATTAAAGAATGTGGATAACTCATCCGGAATCGGAGAACAGTCCGTTGAAATGTTTATTGAACAGTTAGAGGATAACTATGATGCGGCAGCCGAGGAACAATATTATGAGGAATATCTTAAGGAACAGCAGGCAGCAGTGCAGGCAGGAGCTGATATATTGAGGCAGATAAGAAATGCAGATACAGAAATAAACAGTGGTAACATACAGGCTGTTAAAGCATTTTTAGAATCCGGACAGTTCCCGGATATCAGAGGTGTTAAGACAACACGTGATTATGCAAGGGATTCGATTGAAAAAATCGGACATAAAGAAAAACTGTCACTTATGTATGAAGAAATGAAAGATGAGACAGAGGAAGAACTTCAGGAGGTTCTTTCCAAAGCAGGAGACCTTGATACACAGATAGATGTCAATTACGAGGGATTTCTGGATTTAAGACTTAAGGACAGAACAATCGGATATATTAAGAATCTGGCATTAAGGCATGATTACAGAATACCGTATATAACAGACTCAGGAAGTACAGGTATGCTGAAACTTACATTGGTTCAGGATGACGACAATAAAGGTCGTATATCTGTAAACATGCTAAGCAGCGTATTAGGAAAAGTTTCTGTTGAGGCTAAGGCTGACAGAGAAAGTCTTGGTATGTACATTGTCAGTGACACAGCAGTTTCAGATGAAGGAAGCCAGCTTCTTGAGGATATGGAAGAAAATTTAAAAGAAGGATTTGGATTTACAAATGTGACTGTCAACATTACAAAATCGTCAGACGTGCCATATGTGACTTATGAAGCAGCGGCTGACAGTGTGGCAACAGATAAGCTGTATGAAATTGCAGCACAGATTGTAAAACTGCTTGCAGGCTAAAGATTTGCACAGAAAGTCCGATATATAGAGCATGAACAGGTAAATTGGACAGACAGAAAGGTTAAGATATGAGAATAGGAACTAATGTGGCAGCGATTGTTGCCAACAATGCATTACAGAAATCACAGAATAATCTGTCAACATCAATTGAAAGATTATCATCAGGATACAAGATAAATGGCTCTAAGGACGATGCTGCAGGATGTGCTATTTCTGAAAAGATGAGAGCACAGATAAGAGGTCTTAGTCAGGCCCAGAATAATACAGCTGATGGAGTTTCTGTTTTAAATACAGCAGAAGGTGCAATTACAGAAATCCAGAGTATGCTCACAAGATTAAAGGAACTTAGCGTTCAGGCTGCTAATGATGTTAATTCAGATGATGAAAGAGAGGCTATACAGAAAGAGATAGAACAGATTAATAACGAGATTGACAGAATATCTGATCAGACAGAATTCAATACACAGTCTCTTATTAATGGTAATCTTTCAAGAAGAGTATATTCAGATCTTCAGGGAGTTAATCAGCTTTCTGTATCTGACAGCTATACAGCAGGTGTATATGGAATAACTGTTACTGAGGATGCAAGACAGGCTATAGCGGTAGGAGCAGGAAGTATTACTATGTCATCAACAGCTTCTATAACAGAAGAACAGGCTGGAGCAATAAACATTAATGGCTACAAGATAAGCATTTCCGAAGGTGATACACTTGATAAGGTGATGGGAAAGATTATTGACGGAGTTAACATCACAGGGGGTTCTGCATTTACAGTTAAAGACCTTAATAATGATACAGCAGCTAATGGTACTGATTATGCAGGTTATGTACCAACAGCAGATTATGCTGGTTCAACACTTGTTATTATGACTAACCAGTATGGAAGCGACCAGAAGATGAATATAACATGTGATAATGCAGAGCTTGCAGATATTTTGGGAATACCACAGGCAGCAACACAAGATGGTATATATGTAGAAGGAAGCGATGTTAAGGCAGAGATTGCTACAGGAGATGATGGAAAGCGAATTGGTTTTGCTGATTCGGCAATTCTTTCAACAAAGGGAACTGTAATTACAGTAACAGATGTTAATAACAAAGAGTTTTCAATGGATGTTCCAGGTAATGCGGCAGGTACTGTATTTGACGACAGTAACAATGATGGACAGTCAGCTGCAGGTGCAGGTACAGCAAGAACTATAAGTCAGGAAGTAACAGATGTTGGAACTATGAGCATACATGTAGGTGCTAATCAGGATCAGGTAATCGTTATTGATATTCCAGCAATAACAACTTATTCACTTGGCACGGAACATATGAATGTCATGACTCAGTATACAGCATCAAGGGCGATATCTACTGTAGATGAAGCTATTAATAAGACTAATGAAATACGTTCAAGAATCGGTGCATACGAGAACAGATTTGATCATACAACTAATAACCTTGAGGTTTCAAGTGAGAACCTTACCAAGTCATTATCAACAATGATAGATACTGATATGTCAGAAGAGATGACTACTTATACTTCTGAAACAGTTCTTACACAGGCAGCTACGTCAATACTTGCACAGGCTAATGAAAGACCTTCACAGGTATTACAGTTATTACAGTAGTTTAAGATTCAATGGTTATATAGGAAAGGGATGCTATGACTAAAGAAACAATTAAGACATTTCAGTATAGAATTACACAGGCAACAGCATCACAGCTTGTTGTGATTCTGTATGATATGGCTATAGAATATCTTAATGATGCATGTGAGAGTGATAGTGCTGAGCAGGCACATAATAATATATATATGGCGCAGAAGGTTATAGACCAGCTTATATGCGGACTTGATATGCAGTATGAGATATCAGCTAATCTTTTTGTAATATATAATCATATGAAGAGGTCACTTATATCAGCATCTGTAAGTCTTGATAATAATGAGATTAACAGAATTACAGGGCTTTTAAAGAAACTCAGGGCATCCTTTTATGAGGTTAGTAAACAGGATGATTCTGAGCCGCTTATGAAGAATACACAGGCTGTATATTCAGGCCTTACATATTCAAAAGGTGGAATTAGTAATGAAACACAGACTGATAATATAGAAAACAGAGGATTCAGGGTTTAGCTCCGAATCCTCTGTTTATTATAATCTGCGTCTTCTTCTGTTATAGTGTCTTCTCTGTCTTTTTCTTCTTGCCCGTTCTTCAATAATGTAGATGATAAAAAGAATAACGGCACCAATTCCAACAAGTATCCATATATTAATTCTGATACATGTTTTTGGTTTATAAGATGATGAAACATCATTATTAATGTATGGCAGCAGGCTTCCGGTATCTGTTCCGGCAGCAGATATATTAAGTGTAGTTGTGCCGACAGTATTATCGTTGTATAGGAACTTAAGATGTGTTGTCATAACACCATTCTCATTGGTCATGTCATAATTATCATCGACCGTCATTGATACATTTGACAAAGAACTTTTATTAGGTATTGTGATAAATGAAGCATTTAGTCCAAAGTTTAGCGAAAGAGTTGAGAAAACAGCTGAGTTGTAATAGTTGTCATTAGAGAACATTGCTCCGAGCTGGCTTCCGGTTGTTGTTGATTTCTGGAAATTGGCAAATCCCCAGTCAAAAAGGGTTCTTGTATCAACATATCTTATCTCATCTGTGGCTTCCTTAAATACAACGCATATAAGACGCATACCGTCTTTTTCTGCAAATGTAACAAGTGTATTCTGTGATTCATCAGTATATCCTGTTTTGCCACCCTTGCAGTATTCATAATAGTAGGCACGGCCCTTTAACATCTTGTGTCGGTGTCTTATTGTACGCTGTGCAGACATGTTAGTTGCAGGAATTACATATGCATCGGCAGTTGAATCAATGCTGACAAAAGAAGCATTGTTATAGCAACCTCTTGCAATCATTGCCATATCATATGCCGTTGTGTAGTGGTTGGTATTATATAATCCGCTTGCATTGGCAAAATGTGTATTCAAAGCACCAAGTTCTTTTGCCTTGGCATTCATCATATCGACAAATGCATCTATTGAGCCAGCCACATGTTCACCGAGGGCATAAGCCATCTCGTTGGCAGAATACAGCAGAAGTCCGTGAAGAAGCTGGTTGACAGTAAATTGCTCGCCTGCTTTTGAACTTAAGTTGGCATCCTCATATACATTAATTGAGTTAGCAGCTGACTGTGAAAATGTTACAACATCGTCCATATTACAGTTCTCAATAGTAAGGAGCCCTGTTAAAATCTTGGTTGTGCTGGCTGGATAACATTTTTCATGAGAGTTCCTCTCGAAAAGAATGGAACCTGTATCAGCATCAATAAGAATGCAGCTGCTTGAGTTAACATCAGGTGCATCCGGCCATACAGCCTCTGTGCTGGTTGTGTCTGTCTCGCTGTAGACTTTGTTGTATGCTGCAGCCTGGGTATCCGCTGCAAAAGCTGAGAATACCAAAACAGTGGCAGATACAGCGCTGGTTATCTTTATAAGTAATCCTTTTAAAAATTGCTTTTTCATTATAGAGATAATTCCTCCGATTAATAAAATATACAAATACATTGTAGCCCAGGATTGTACATAAGTAAACCCCGCTTGGCAAAAAGTGATATTTATGGTAAATAATATATAGGAAACTCAGATTTCGGCTATGTCTGTGTGCGGCATGTGCTTTCAGGATGACTTCGCTTAGCATGAGTAAATGCCGCCATCTGCAAAGTCTATTACAGTGCGTGAAATCAAACGCACTTCGTTTGGACGTGCTTTCACGCACTGAACTTATGCAGATGGTGGCATTAACTCCTGCACAGCTTGTCATATTCAAGCGTATACCGCACACGGACATAGCCGAAATCTGAGCTAATATATAAGATAGGAGTAATGTATGAGACTTAGAAATGTACCCGGAGCAAGGGAAGTAATGATAGAGAATGAATATGTGTTTACAGAGCCAGAGGGGATGAAAGGCACATGGTCACAGGTTTTCGGTAACGATAATCCAATCCGTATTGAGATTGGTATGGGTAAAGGCACATTTATAACAACATTGGCAGCAAATAATCCTGATATTAATTATGTGGGTATAGAGAAGTATTCAAGCGTACTTTTAAGAGCTGTAGAGAAACAGGATGAGCTTCAGCTTCCTAATTTAAGATTCATCAGAATGGATGCAGAGGCAATATGTGAGGTGTTTGGAGAGGGAGAGGTAGACAGAATTTACCTTAATTTTTCAGATCCATGGCCCAAAGACAGACATGCGAAGAGAAGACTTACCTCAAGACAGTTCATGGCAAGATATGACATTATATTAAAGCCGGACGGACAGGTGGAATTCAAAACAGATAATAAAGATTTATTCGATTTTTCATTAGAAGAGATTAAAGAGGCAGACTGGGAGCTTCCTGTTGTCACATTTGACTTACATAATGACTCTGTACTTAACGAGGGTAATGTAATGACAGAGTATGAGACAAGATTTTCACAGATGGGCAATCCTATCTGTAAACTTATCGCAGTAAGAAATCATTAATAATAAATGCATATACTATATAAAGGCTTTTGGAGAATTGTTGTGAAGAATAAAGCATTTGCAAGGAAAGTATCAGAAGTGATGTATGTGCATAAAGGTGCGAATTACAGAGTGGTAAGATTTAAGAATTCCCTCGACGATGTCGTGAGAATTCTTAATACCAAAAAATAATCTAGAGGTCATCGGGCGAGTCATAAGGCTGCACGGTGACTTTTCTTTTGTCCAGAAAATGCTGCACTGTAATGTTTAACAGGTAGCTTAATACGGCAAATACGGGAACTCCAAGGAACATTCCAATTACGCCAAACAGCGCCCCACCTACGGTTATTGAGAACACAACCCATACAGGCTTAAGACCTGTAGTACTGCCGATTATACGAGGTCCGATAAGCAGACCGTCAACCTGCTGGATGCAGACAATCATGATTACAAATATTATAAGTTTGATAGGGCTTGCGATAACAATAATCACCCCGCCAATCACGCCGCCGATGTATGGTCCGAAATACGGAATCATGTTCGTTATGCCGACAATCACGCTTATAAGCACTGCATATGGCAGCTTGAGAATCAGCATGATAATAAAGCAGATAATCATGACAATAATTGAGTCAAATGATTTGCCGATAATATAATTAATAAAAATGCTTGCACAATTCTTACAGATGATGCGTGTATTGTCTGCTGTTTTCCTAGGAAGCACGGCATATAAAAATCTCTTAAAATGATAAAAGATATTCTTATTATCAGAAATCATGTAGATGGATACAATAATTGCAATAACAAGGTTTAACACACCTGAAAGAATGGCCATGGATGTATTAAGAATGTAAGGAACCATATTGGTAAATGCACCAGTCATGTAGTCAACAAGTTTAGGAAGAGCATCTTCAATCTTCTGATTAATGAAATTGTAATCAATAGAAGAATTGGCGTGCTTATCTTCAAACTCAGTGAACCAGTTGCGGATATTCTCGTACCATACAGGAGCCTGATTGGCAATCTCTGTAATACTTTTGTATATCTGAGGCACAACAAAGCCTATTAATACTGCAAATGCGCCAACTGCTATCAGGTAAGCAATAAGAATTGAAAGCATTTTGGCGGCTTTCTTGGACTTGATATGGCATACCCCCATGAAGAACCTATTATAAAGGATCTTGATAAACGGATAAAGAACAAGCGCAATCATGGCACCAATAAGAAATGGTGACAGTATATGGAATATATTGCCCAATGACTTGACGGTTGCAGGCCAGTTACCAATGAACTTATATATAAGAATTGCACCTAGCACAAAAAGCAGACCATATATAACAATTGTAAAGTATTTGCTGTTAGGCTGGAATACATTCTTGCCAACAGCTTTGTCAGGTTTTGGCGGCTGTTCCTGTTCAGAATCAAGATTAATAGCTTCTATTGGGATATTGTCAACGTGTTTTGGCTGTTGTTCAAATTTTTTTAACTTCATATCAACTCTCTTTTCTTAATAAATGTATATTAAATATAAATATTTTCTCTTAAAATTGGGAATATAATAGAATTATAAGGGGTATAAAGGCACATATCAATATAAAAAACATGGTAAAATGATGAAAAAACAAGAAAATTATAAAAAAAGATAAATTGTTCTTAAATAAATACAAAAAAGTACTTGCATTTTATTAAACCATGCTATAGAATATCACTTGTGCTTGAGACAACACAAAAGCACAGAACAAAATAAGTTATGCACCGCTAGCTCAGTTGGTAGAGCACCTGACTCTTAATCAGGGTGTCCAGGGTTCGAACCCCTGGCGGTGCACTGGAAGGTCTTATGATTTAGGGAATCCTAGGTTGTAAGGCTTTTGTTTTTTATACAAAAATAGACACCCTATTAATCAGGGTGTCCAGGATTGTTTTAAAAAATCTTTTCATATCTCTGCAGATCATTATCAAATTCTCTTTTTAAACTATCAGGAACAATCACATCACGGTTATACTTTTCATCATGATATATATAATATTCTTCAAAATATGTTTTATCGCCATCTTTTACCGCAACACAATAACTTCCCAATTTAGTAGTCTCAACAGATGTTATTAATGTTTCCAAGTTATCTGATATAATACGCTGCTCCTGAATATATCTTTTCGTAACCCTACATGTAGCAGAAAATATAACAATATCCAATGCCAACAGAATTAATACACTAAATACAATTTTCATTTAGTTTTTCCTCCGATTCTTAAAAAATATTTCATCTAATTCATACAATCCGGACCCGATCAGCTCTTCTTGAGCTGCCAAGTGAACATAATTTTGTAAAATGGTATAAGAGGAATGTCCCATCAGAAGACGGAGCATTTCCATATTACCGCCATAATATAAATAACTGGTTGCAAACGTATGCCTTAAAAGGTGTGCATGCACTCTTTCCATTCCTGGGAGATTCTTTATATTTGCAAATAACTTTTTAATAGTGCTAATTGTTATTTGATTTTTATTGTACCGATCCAGAAAAACAATTCCGGATCTATTACCTAGATAATTATTAATACTTAATTTTAAGAATTCAGGAATCAGAACAATTCTTGACTTATTATTTTTTGAATTCTTAATTGTTAGGGTATTCTTACCAATACAATCTGACTTTAAATTAATTACTTCCTGACGCCGTAAACCACAATCTAAAAATAAATGAAATATACAGAAATTTCTTAAAGCCATTTCAGAATTAATAATATAATAATCAATGGCAGCGACCTCATCTTTAGTAAGCGGTATTACAATCTCACTATCATCTTTTGGCAGCTTTATACGCTGCGTAATATCAGTATTAATAAATCCTTCCTGGAACAGCCACAAACAAAACACACGAACAGCTCTATAGTAAGTATGCAATGATACATTCTTAATACCAGTTAAACCAAGATAGATTATATATTGCCTTAGATTGTCACTGGTAAGCTCCGGTATATTTAGGTTACTTATAGACAGCCATTTTTCAAACCTGGTTAAATTTTCCATATAGTAACGGATAGAATCAGGAGCTAAGTATGACTTACGCTGCATAATAAATTTCTGTATGTAAAATTCATTCATCTATAATTGACCCGTCAAAATCTTTCTGGTTGAGCTGCCGACTTCTTTTATACTTGTAATTCATGGCATGGTGAATATCATTATCATTTAACATGACCAGGTTATCCAGGAAGTCTTTTTCTACATCATCATCATTTAAACCTTTACCATAAAGAGAAAATGATATTGCACTATGTATATAACGCTTTTTCATAAGGTTATAATCAAGCTTCCTTGAATATTCCCTGTGCAGCTTCTCAGGTACTTTACTCTTCTTTACATCAACCTGTTTTGTTCTGCGTAAAGCTTTCCAGAAGTTGGTATAATCACACCGGCTTTTATTACTGTCTGTAGTAACATCTACAAGGCGGAGAGTATCGTGTGTAAGGTAATCTGTTATCATTCGCCTGTTATCAAGATAATCGTATATTCTTTTACACACACCATATTTTTTATTACGCTCATGCTTTATAAGACAATATGATTTTGTTCCTTTCCTGGTTGTCTGAAATTCAACATTCATAATAATAGTTATGCGAGGAGTAAGCAAATCAGCTAACTTTCCAACAGAATCAAAATTAACATTACCAGTTTTAGAAAGTTCATTAATATATTCATTACATTTATCTTTGTAAAAAACATTTGAGCCATATTCCGCATAATATTGCAGCCGGACAATATCAAGATATTTCCAATTACGCAACTCATACAGGTTAGACAATACATAATAATCATAACGGCTTATCATTTGATTAAAAAACCATTCATTAATAAACCAGGGTTTATAACCTTGCTCTATTACTTCCTTTGTTTTCAGATACATTCTTACAAAACACTTATCATTACGCTTTCCCAGAGAAATATAATCATTTTCATATTCGCTGTTTGGTTTGAATTGATATTGATAATTGATTCGCTTATAACGGCTTACCTGCATTTGACAGAAATTATCTATTCTTAAATACTTTTCAGGTGCCTGTAAATAATTTGTGTGCCAGCAATAATCAATTCTGTTTTCTTTTACTTCATGTATCTGCAGGTGATAGTATTTTGCGATTGCATTTATAACACGCATGGAATATTCAAATGCAGCATTAACACCCTGTAACCATAATGGTTTAGATCTAAGCTGTACAAGAATTTCACTTGTAACATCAGATGGAACTCTGGTTGCAATAAAAATATCAAATGTATCAGGGGAAGTTATGCAATTATTATAATATCCGGCAAAAGAACGGTTACTGTATATTAACTGCATATCTTCCAATCCGGGCAATGTCCAATCAATATTTATATCAATTGCTTCAGTATCAGCTAATTTCTGCATATCTATACGAAACTTCTTTACATATGGATCTGCGGAATCTTTCATAAAGTCATTCACGAAGCTCACAGAATAATAGAATGTATCAATATTATGCAGGAACTTTTTTTCCTTCCTGAAGAACCAAAATTGATTCTGCTGGTTATCAAATTCGTGTTCAATAAAACTCATTTTTCCCCCGTTCTCAAAATTTACTAAAAGGGCTATTTCAGTAAATTTTAAAATGCTTATTTTTGCCAGTATTTATCTATATTTTGGGTGAATTTTGATTGTATTTTTAAACCACCCATTGGATATCCGGTGGTAAGCCTGTTTTTCGCTCATGGGTCCCCTTAATCCCCATTCGCAACCAACAGGCTTACACCGCTATTCAAATGTCTGGTAACTATCATATATCCTATATAATTTCTTCCTGGCATGAAAAAACTCCTGGCCGACTTTCTCTTTCATTGGATACCATATTTTTACACTTACAAAGGTACGCCCGCCCATAGCCAGATTAAGCAGCATACCCTTAAGACCGAAATTTGATAATTTTCTATGTACATATTCATATTCAATAAGGCTTCTGATCTGTCTGTCTATCATTCGATCAAACTGGGCAACAAGAACAACCGTATAACCAAAATGTCTGTGCTGTGTAAAAAAGGACAGCCATTTATTACGACCTGAAGCACTCCATTCCCTGGCATTAAACATTAACTGACATTCG
>ULQY01057345.1_pt1 | contig 14777 bp, 6 predicted proteins | sample 1954671 | NCBI WGS metagenome assembly ULQY01 (sample SAMEA4835660, study PRJEB28245) | human gut metagenome | biome: gut microbiome; material: fecal sample | place: Denmark | collected 2008 | reverse complement strand
GATCTATTCAGGAGACACCTAAGGATCAAGAACATGAGTTACGTTCAATTATTTCTATTTATTAAAAACAATATAAATTATATATAGAAAAAATCTACTTTATAGTCATAAATACCAAACTAATATATAATGACTCTGCAAGCCAAACTTACAGAGTCATTTTTCCATAATGTTTTTTTACATTATAATCAAGACTTATTAATCTGGATGTCAAGAGCTGAATCACTCAATCGTACTTCGTATCTTTTTAAAATACCAGAAGATACATTTACTGGCATATGACAACGTAGAGATGTATTTTCAGCAATATAAGATTTATTTCCGAACATTGTTTCCTCTAAATCAAAGGCATGCATTTGAAGTACCTCTTGAGGAAGTATTCTACCTATTCTCTGATTCATTAAATATATACTTCTATCATTATTGAACTTCTTCTCTGGCATCAAGAAAAACAAATAATCTCTTGCTCTACTCATACAGACATTCATAATATACTCTTTATTCACGTTTGCTTCCCAACCTGCAGACGATGATGGATAATTCAATAATACAATCATTATGTCACATTCACCACCTTGAAATTTATGAGCAGTTCCACATTTGACCTTACAATTAGATGTATCAATTATACTTTGTTCTAACATCTGTTTTATTGCATCAGCCTGTTTACCATACGGACAAACAATGCCTACTGTATATTCATGGTCAGAATTATTTATATTTACCTCTCGGGAAATATACGAAGCAAATTCATATGCAAAAATAGCAGAATATATATGAACTGATGACTGTTCTACCTTATTCCAACCATATAGTAAACTAAAATCCTCAACATTGTAACCTATCATGTTTATTGTATCTACATCAATATTAGACAATGTTAGAGGTTTCTGTCTTTCTCTGTTTTTATCATTCTTTAATAAGCCATTATAACAAAAGTCACTAACCAGATTTCCTATTGCCGGAATTGAACGATGTTGAACATCCAACAGTATTACTGGATACTTATTAAATCCACTTCTAGCTTCTTTAAAACTATCCAAACCTACGATATCATATATATTACATTCATCAATATCCATAGGCGTAACAGGCTTAATTTGCTTAGGGTCTCCAGCAATGATAAAACGAGTAGCTTTATTATTCAGCAATAGTAAGGTTATTGGGATTATATCAATCATTGATGCTTCATCAACTATAATTAAATCCCAGTTAATATTAAATATTTCCTCAATTGATTGACCTATATGCATAGTATCATATGGATATCTATTTATTGTTGTAACTACAATATTTTTATCATTATCCAAATACATATTTTGACGATTCCTAAGAATTTCAAAATGGTTACTTACTAAATAATGACTCTCAGTAATACCATATCTGTATGTATATTCTAATGTAACACTATTATTGCATAACCTTTCAGATACTTCATCTGCCGCTCTATTTGTTGGAGTAAGAACTAATATATTCGTTTTCTCATTTTTATTGACTTCACTTGATATTATATTTACTACTTCTGTTGTTTTACCTGTTCCAGGAGGACCATAAATAAAACTAATATTATCAGGTAATACAGTTGATAAAATAGTACCTATATTATATTTGCTTAATAATTGTCTAAAATGATACTTCATGTGTTCCATAAAACTATCATTAGAAACTGCTGATATTCTTATACGTAAACCTGTTCTGGATGTAGGTAGTTTTTGTTGACATTTTAAATCTATTCCAGACTCATCTGATTCTAATATTTTTGCATCAATACAATTTAAGCTTCCATTTCCTATTATGCTTATTGTCTGATTACTATATTCAGCAAAATTTTGTGGAATATAACCAGATGAAGTTACAAGACGATATATCAAGTTCTTTTCATCAATTAAACACCACTCAAAGAAATCTAATGTAACCTCATGCCCATATGACTTTTTGCAATCTTCAAGTATAACATCAAATCTATAGTTAAACCATTCTAATGAAAAAGGAGATACTTCATTTAGCATTTCTCGTCTACTTTTACGTTCTTTTGCTTTTTCAACTTCTTTTTCAGCATTATCTACATCTCTACCATAATTATTCCGTCTTCTATTGCTTGTCTCATACTTAGAGATATTTATGTTTTTATCGTAGATTTTTCCATATTCTGATGGCTCATTCTGATGTTCCTCTGTATCAAATATCTCAGTTTTATCATTAAATACTGGCTGAACAGAAGTTGGAAGATTTGGTTTTCTCTGAGCTTCTTCTTTCCATCTCCTTTGACTTTTCTCAGCAAATGAGACATCTTCATTATCGTCCTCATTTATTATTGTTTCCTCTGAGTTTATTTTCTCATCTTTATCAATAGTAATTGTATTATCAGGATATTGATTATTTATAGGTGCATTAGGCTGGGGTACATCGTTTATATCCGATTGCCCTAGTTCATTAACCAAAATATTCACTTCTGATTGACAAGAGCCCTTATCTCCAAGCTCTTCTCCATTATTATCTGTACCTAAATTATCTTCTGTTAATTGTGGAACATCTTCAAACATGTCGGATTCTTGATTTATATCTGTATCTATTTCGAATTCTTTTCGATCATTCTCACTTAACAGTTCAAGAAATTCTATTGGTAATTTTCCACCTTCATGTTCTTGAATGAAATCCTTAAAAGGCGTCAAAAATAAATTTTGAAGGTATCCATAATCCCGTTCATTACAAAATGGGAATTCTCTAATAATCCAATTTAAAATATCCCCAAACATCGCTTGATTCCAAGAACCTACATACCATAGAATATTTGACTCCTCCGAATAACATCGTAGATTAGTCTTTAATGTATTGTTAACCGTAGAGTAATAAAAAATCTTCTGACATTTGCGAATATCAGTTTGGGATAATTTTATATTTACTTCAGTATATTTTTCTTTCCAATTATTTGGATATGACTTAAAAGCTAAATACAATAGTCTTTTATTAAATTCACGAATTGCTTCTGAATCCTGAATACCAGTTTCTTCATCTGTAAATTTGAAGTCATCATTTGTTATAATTGGAATTTCAAGAATTTTACATAATTGATTATATTCTGTCTGATTGTCCGGCATTTTAGATATAACACACTCACTACCTCCAAAATGATCTTTCAAAATACTCTTTCCTCCAGACCATTTTAAAGCAATTAGATTTTTTAATGGAACCCATTTTTTAGCTCCACAATACCATTCTGATTCATCTCTGAACCTTTCAATACAACCTTGACTTTTACAAATCTCAATACGTTCTGATGGTGTTTCCACTAACCATGAATATACTTTCTCCCTATATGCAATAGGATTTTTCTTCAGATATTCCAAACAATCTTCGAATGACAAACGTCCTTTAAGACCAATCATATAATTTGATGGTATTTCTACATCTGGTGTCGCAATATCCTTTTTCCCTATGGCTGTTACCATTTTTAAAAGTTCTTTTTCTCTTGCATCATATAACTGGAAAGGGGATTTCATCCCATATTTCGTTGGTATACACTTTATTTTTCCTATTTTCTCACTATTTATCAATTCAGAATAAGGTAAAGATTTCTCCCTATTTAAAGTATTTGCTTTATGCAAGTAATCGCTCCAAAAGAACCTTGAAAATTCTTCATTCTCAATTGCTTTAAGACTATTTTCGGAGAAATCTTGCATTACTGATAATTCTGACAAAAAGAAATGACGTAAATGATTTAACTGACCATAATCTAGATATTTTTTATTAACATATTTAAGCGTTTTTACCCCATATCTCAAGAAATCACACTTTGGTGAATATTCTGAACTAAGATATAAGCACCCACTATTATTTGCACAACCATCAACATCTATTAGTTTGATAATTTTATTTTCAAATAGCTTTTTAAAATCTTCATCAGAACTTTCATTACAATAATCTTTGGCTAACTCTGCTATGATACTGTAGTGCGAGTTAATATTATTTATATATAAATCTTGATTATCTAAAAAGTATCTTATTTTTGCGTTACGATAAACATTTGCTTTCTTTCTAGATCTACCGAACTTATCAGCCAATTTAACTATTAGCTCTTTTAGATTTTGCTGTAAAGTCAAATCATCTTTGCAGTTATCTATATAGCAGTCACTTACCATATTCTCTATATTCACATCCGGATAACTATTGACTTTCAAATCTACATATCGGCCAGTTACTATAACTTCTTTAATTGTACGATATTCCCCATCTACACATTTCAAATTCAATTGTGAAAGCTCTGATATCAGTTCTTCATTCTTATCATCAATCCATTTGATAATATTTTCTGAATGTTCAGCAAGGGCATACACTACAAAATCTTTTTTATAGTTTAAAAGATTTGGTATGATCTTTGTTTTTATTATATGCCATGCAGTAACATTAATTCCAAGATTATAAAATAATTTTTTCCAATCACGCTGAGTTTCCTTATCGAGGTAAAGTAGGGATACAAATTGTGGCTTTTCTATGATTTCTTTAATCAAACTTATTGTTTTATTCTCTCCTGTATATTCTCCAGGAACATACAAATTTGAATGTTTATATATAAATGTATTATTATTATCTAGCAGTGGAAAGCCCTTTAACTTCTTAATTTCTTCAGATGATGCATCAAAATCACAAACCCATCTCCAAAACTTAATGTTTCTTTCTTCATCTAAAATATATGTTTTTGCTTTTTCATTACATGATATATAATTTAGGAAGTTACTCTCATGAAGGGTTGGATTAGATAATTCAGAAAAATATTTTGTTGATATTTCGGAACAAAAATAATCAGGATGAATAGAATCCAATATTTCGCTTGGAACAATATCTAAATTTATCAAATTCGATAAACTATCTGATGGTTGATAGTGATTTGTTGAAGAATTCGAAAGAATACCATCTGAGTTATTGGGTGAAGCCAAAAATATAGGAACTGATTTTAATTTCTCTAAATCTTCTTTTGTCAGTTTTAAATATATATCTGAGAAATATCTGTGAAACGCAAGATTATTGTTTCGTTGTTTTAAATTCTCATTTTTTTCTGGACTTGAAAGATATGGCAGAATTTGTTTTTGGACATAATCAATCTTGTCAAATACTTTAAAACCCAATTTAGAAAAAAATAGTTTAGCATCTTCTCCATCAATTAAGCTGCTATAGTAATCATCCATCATTGTGAATACATCCTGCTCGATCCAAGGTTCATTAGCAAGAATACAAAGGTCATCAGATGGTTGATATATTGTACCTGTAACAACATTTAGAGATTTTAATTCATTTGTACCATTAATAGCTACTGGGATTTCTTTAGTTAAAGATAAATCATAGTTATTCTCTAGGGCAGAACGGTTGTTAAACAAAAATTTCAGCAACTCATAACTTATTTCTTTGTTAATTACTTTTTTAATTACATCCTGCCAAATTTCTTTAATACAATATTTAAAGAAATTTTGCTCACTAAAATCACTAAAATAACAGTTTGATGTAAAGAATTCTTTAAATTTAGATATATCAGTACCCTCTAACTTCTCAAAATATTTTTGACTTATTGTCCAACAACTATTTTTAGGCAGCCATCGTTCTTTAAGGAATTTTGTACGGTTATCATTATTCCAAAATATATTGGAAGATAATTGTATCCAATCTTCTTCATTTCCATCATTTCCCATAATAGTATAAATGGATCTTAATTCTAAAGGTAATGAAATAACAGTTTTAGAAGATATTTCCTTAAATATATAAAAATAAAAATCTTTGCTTGAATCTATATTATTTATTTGTTTATTAATCCATTTTGCTTTATCTACATCAGCAATAAACGAGAATACTATTCTTGGGGTGATTACAGGTATATTTCTATTCTCTAAGAATTTATACACATCCTCAGTGTCTTTGTTAAAATAATCACTATGTATGAAAGTAATCCATTCTGAATTCATCCATACACGTTTCTTCAAATCTTCACCAAACTTATCTTTTCTAAATAATAAATTTACATCTTTACATATTTTCCCATTTTCATCATAAAATGGATATTCTTTAGGCAAATCACCGTCGTATGTCAAGCTACCTTCTCTTGCGACAGCTAAAAAATGAATAAAATTAACACTTTTCTTTAAATCATTTATACGAGAAGCATAATCAGATTTCTCAAAATCTTCAACTATATTCTTTGCTATGTCAACTGGATTGAAATGCTTAAACTTTCCATCTATTGATTTGAATTCCTTTTTTAGTGTATCCCTGACCTTAATATTCATACGAGGTAATAAATCCTCGAACATACCTATATCGACAAGATATTCATCTATGTTAAAATAAAGTTTTTCAGGTGAACATAATTCTCCTGATTCCGCTAAAAAGAAATCTGATACTGTTGAAATAACACTTGTAATCTTTTCTTTAGCGAATAGAAATTTAAAAAATGAAATATTATTATTTATATCTTTTACCCATTTATGAAATTCATCCTTGCATTCAGTTATTATTGATATAATATTATCAAATCCAAATGTATTATCATCAGTCGCAAAAATTCGTTGGATTTCGATAAATCTTGGATGATTTCTAATTTCAGAATGTGCCAAACATTTAGAATATTTACTAATATTATAAAAATCTTCATCAGCCATTACTTGGTTGTTAGCATCCATCATCCCTGTTGTATCATAAATGATATTAGATAATTGTTCTAACTTATAAATTCCATCCCTAACTACTGGAATGCATTTTATAGTCTCTATTTTTTGCTTAAATCCTTCAATAAATTTATTTCTAAAAATATCACCACCTGTCATATCTGGAAGTAAATCAAATACTGACGATAAATCAAATTTACTTTCAGTATCCATCAGAGAAGCCCACCAAATTGCAAATTTTCCACCTGCATCAAACATAATTTTTTTATTCCACTCTAAATCAGGAAGTCCTTTACGGGAAGCATCAGGTACAAAATCTGCATTAAGCAAAAATGGAACATAAAGAGGTTGTTCGGTTGGCAAATAGTTATATATTTTAGTATCTTTAAGAGGAACTATTTTTTCTCCTTCCTTTGTTACCGCAAATGAAATGGTTATGTTTGTTATTTTTTGGAATTTCTCAGGAATCTTATTGCCTTTCAGCATTTCATCTTTCAGAATTTGCTTGTATTCATCATCTACTTGAATTGTATAATCCTGTACTATCCACTTGTCTCTATCTTTATCTATTTTCTTAATATTATTATTTACAATAACTTCAACATGATAGACATGAGGAATAAATACAAGTATCTTATCATCTGAAAAAACTTTTTCCAGGTTAGGAATATTTTCTTTTGCATCACGTACATGGCGTAATGCAAAAAATACATTCATATCATTTGATATACTATTCAGAACAGCAATAATTTCATTATCAAGATCTGACATTTCTGTATATATTGGCATATACTGCCAATTACGTTTATAGCTTCCTTCTGGATTTATATACTTATCATCAAAACGTAAACTCCATCCACCTGAATTAAGATATACATAATCGTTATTTACAAATACAGATTTAAATCCCATTCCCTTATATCCAATGGTCTCTATATTTTCTCTTTTCTCACCATCATTTACTGTACATATTGCTGCTATATTTCTTAAATTAAAAGGAGCACCGGAATGTACTAAGAATAGGTAATGCTCTGTTAATATAAACTTTACACTGACAGGTATATAATTACCATTTGTATCCTTCTGCGGATAATCATTAGAGTTCTGAAGCAACTCATATATATAAGTATGAGGAGCACCAGTAACTTCACGATTTATCATCTCTTGATTTTGATTTGCATCCTTTCTATTTGTACCTCTTTGCTCCATTTTCTCATGAAGACGAACTTCAAGCATCCTACGTTTATCGATAGAATTAATATTGCCCAAACAAGTATAATGATAATCATATATTGAAGAGCCTTCTACCCCCCAATCAAATTGATAATATTCACCATCAATTAAATTATCATTAGATACATAAACTTTTTGCTCTATAGGTTTGCCATCGAAATCTTCTATTCGTTCCCCTGCAGCACCACGTAAATCATCAAAATATGAATTATCTTTATGATATACCCCAATAATATATGATGATTGCAACTCTTTCTTTATGTAATCAATGAAAGACATTTCCATATTAAATGTTATTTAATAATCTAAGGTTAAACTGTTTCTTAAATATAATAAGCTTTGATGATACTGACAAATAATTTTAAATTAGTTGTTTTCTACCATCAAAGCATATAGTATATAATTAGCAGGTATTATAAATACTTATTCTTATTCTAATTTTAGCCTGCTTTTTATTTCGGACATCATTTCATCCATACTAATTGTATCTTTATTTTTTTCCGCATTTTTCGCCGGATAAACAAATCCTCTTGATGTTGCTATTTGTTTAAACTTTATTCCCCTCTTTGATGGAAGATTCCTCTTAAGTAATGCTACTTCTTCATTAAATATTTCTAAAAGTCTCTCTTTTCGAAATATGTAAAACTTGTCTGGAGTTCCGATAAGCCAATAAACACAATTATCTACTTTGAGTATTCCAGAATTCACATATCCCCAATTTGATGATTTAGATTTCTCTTGATATTCAATATAAATATTGCCATATTTATTTATTAATGTATCATTTTTAATTTCAATACCTAGGGAGTTTTCTCCTAGCTCATATTGTCCTTCAGGTGTAAGATAAGGCTCTAAATTTATTCCATATTTATCAGATATTAATTCTGCAATATAATTTTCAAAATCAAATCCCATCTGAAGTTTTTCCTTATAATACTCTGTTTTTTTTCGATCACTCCACAGACAAACTTTTGGCTTATATATTGTTCCAAAACCGGCCTTAAATGCCTCTGTTATTTCTTTGTTTTGTCTGAACCAAAGAATGACAGGGTCATTATCTTGTATTTTTTTCACCCATCGATTAAATTTTGTGACTACAACATCTGTTAATTCAAAGCTATTATAGTCATCTATGTTTACATCGTCTTTTTTTTCATGTAAATGATAATACACATATATCTGAATATACTCTAGAAAATCATTTCCGTTTTTAAATTCTGTAAATTTCATTTTTCTAATGTTTTTAACAGTTCATCTAAAAGTTTCCAATTCTCAGATAGTTTACCAGGAGTATAGTTGAAAGGTAAATCATTTGAACAATACCATTGATTATTCTCTAATACAACAAGTCCTCCTATACAATTAACCCCATTCTTTTTTAATGATTCTATCTTATTATATAGTCCTTCAGCTCGTCCATTCGGGCTAGTAGCTGTAAAACCTGCTTTTGTATCAAAAATACCAATCATACCAGATTTAAACCTTACTATCCAGTCTGGATAAAATAAAGCCTCTGAAGTATTATCAGCTGTTACATATTTTAAACTGAAATAATCCTTCCCATTATCACCATTTTTAAACCACCAGTCAATTAAATTATTCTTTCCTTCCAAGAACCTAATAAATTTAATTTCATTTTTCTTCCCTTTATATTCTTTTCTAATATAGAAAGGTTGCACAACAGATAGTTTGGTCGTTGCTTCGTCTTCAGGAAGGATATGAAAATCTTCAGTATATCTGTATTCTGGTTTTATATCAAATTTAATTTTTTCTTTCTCTTCAATCTTTATTTTTCTGTTTTTAATATACTCTCTTCTGATAGGATAATACTCTTTTAATGCATAAGTAATCGCCTTTCTAAAAATACTATTTTGCTCTTTATTTATATCTGCCAAGAATACTTTATAATAATCAATTGTATCTATACCAAGCATAGATTTAAACCATACTCTTAAAGCAGATTTTAAAGGACCCCAAGAACGCGAAACATTCGATATTTTTGTTGTTTCATCCGACTGTTCTGTTAATATCTTATAACACCAATAATTAAAGAGTCGTTCAATATCATTTCTTGAAATTTCATACTCTTCGTCATACCCACCAATAACAGAATCAAAATTTAACTTATCATAATCCGGAATTTCTGCATTTACTATAATCCTATTCGTCAATTTAGGACACAGAGATACGCCTTTATTTTGTATCTTTTCTCTTACTTTATCTACAAAATCATCTTCTGTTACACCAAAAAAATCAGACAAATATTTAGTAAAGAATTTTTGAAACAATAAAGCATTTCCTAAATCTCCATAGTCAACTCTTGAAACGAAGTCTGAATATACACCCTCAATATTATTTATAATATCTTTTCTATAAGCAGTATATATATAAGGCTTATTTTTCTCCGATTGCTCTGGTATTTTTACTTCATTTCTCTTATAGTTAGTGAAGATGTAACCGAGTTTTAAGTTGGGATTATATTTATAATCATCTATCTTATTAGGTTCTACAAATCTCAATATTCTTCCAACTGTTTGAGTATAAAAAGTTGGAGAAGAAATTTCCCTATACATTAACAAGACCTGGGCACGAGGGCAATCCCATCCTGTACCTGCAGCTTGTTTGAATAACATAAAATCAATTTCAGACTCATTATTTTCAATGTGGTCCATATTTATTCTCTTGCCATCAAACCATAGAGCGACCTTCTTATCTATATCAATACCTTTCTTATACAAAAAGTCCATGACAATTTGTTCTTTTGTCTTTTCCCCTGTACTTTTGAGCTTATGATCATCATTTGGAAGCTGTATTATTATTAATGGATTGATAGATTTTCCCAAAGATTTATATTCAAAAGCTAGTTCTTCACGTTTTTTTATTGCAAGAGTCAATAATAACTCATCAAGATCCTGACCAGGCATAGCCTTCAAATCTTCTTCTGTTTGAGTTACAATTTTTTCTTTTATAAGACCAGCATTTACAACGTCTTCTCTTTTTACAGAAACAAATCTTGCTATGCCTTCCTCCACCTCCTCCTGATTAGGAATATATTTAGGAGTAGCTGATACATTAATTATAATTTTGGGATTGACAACATCAATAACACTAGACTGAGCTAAATCAGAGAGATGTGTATGACTCTCATCTACAATCATTACTATCTCTCTATTTTCCTTAAAAGTATTTTCTATTATATCTTCAAAATAGTATCCTTGCTCCTTACTTAACAAAGGATCACTAGGCCTTCTTAACACTCTATTCTCAGCAGCTTGAGATACTAATTTTTGCCAGTTAATAAAAAGTATATCATTTTTTTCAAGTTTACCCTGCTTAAAATCCTCAACAGTTAGGAGATTATTCTTTAGATTATTATTGAAGTATTCAGTAAACTTATCTTTACTCTGCATGGCCAATGTATCACTAAATGTAATCCAAATGAAAGCCTTATCAAAATCCCAATTTGGTAAATTGTTTAAGCCATTTACAAAATGAGTTAACATAAATGTTTTTCCACTACCTGTTGGTGACTTGAAAACTAAATTACATTTTCTTGCCGAAGAGTCCCATAATGATAGAAAACTCTTCGTTAATTTCTCTATAGCTTCTTCTTGAAATTCAAATGGTTTGTATCTACTCATACTCCTATCTCCTATATATTTTTTTATAAATATCTAAAATTGGTTGAGGAATAGTCTTTAATGTTAAGTTCTCAAAATCTTCAAATATATCTTCATATACACTCGTACTCCCCCAGCTGAAAATATACATGGAAATCTTTTTATTTATCTCCTTAAGGCTTTCCAAAAGCACAAACAAATCATTAACTTCTTCTTTAAAGTACACAACTGTAACTTTATCTTCATCTTCGAATATCTGATAAGATTGAGTACTTTTAACTTCCTGTAATGTGTTTTCAGCCAAAGCTAATAAATACCCAGCATTTTGAGCAAGTAAAATCTTATCTTCATCTGAAACGGATAAGATATTATGATCGCCTATAAATGTAGACTTATAGTACATTAAAGTATCATTTGTACCTTTTCTAAATTCACCATTTTTAGTTATTCCATAAATTACATATTTATCTTTTTTTATTTCTTCCTTAATCTTATCATATCTCTCTTTATACTTATCGGAAAAAAACTCCTCATGAGCATTCAATATCGGCGTATTATTAATTAATAATTTCGTATTAAGAGGTACTTCATAAAGAATTTCACGCTGGTTTTTTTTAAGAGTATAACCATTTATTATATTTTTTAGTCTCGGATATGTTACTTCATGCGCTATATTATTCTCATTATTTGTACACAAAATAACTTGTCTCTGTCCTCCATCAAGCTGATTTAATTCCATAACCGCTTGACCAGTAGAACCACTTCCTGCAAAGAAATCCAATATAACTGCATTTTTATTGGTTGTACCAATTGATAGAATAAACTTTAGAAAATCAACAGGTTTCTTGCCATTTCTAAACTCTATACCTCCTTCATAACCTACATTATTAAATGCTTCTTCAAAATCAAGAAAATTTGGATATGGTACTTCTTTTACATCTTTTTTACTTAGTGGAACTCCTTGAAAATAAAATCCATTGGCTTTCTTTTCAGAACTACGGGTTAGGAAGTATCTAAAAGGATACTTGTCATCACCTATTCCTGGAACTTTATATAAATAGTTAAATAAGTGATTTCTTTCTTCTAAATATTTCATATGAAAACGTCCTGAACTATTTCCATCTTTTATAGAACCTCGAATATTGATTTTTTGGAAATTATCAACTGAAGGTTCAGTTTGAATTATACGATATTGTCCAGGTTTAAAAACAGAAACTTCTTTATTTCCTAGCATTATAGTCTCAGGATTATCAATTAATTCCTCTATAGTATAAATATAATTATCTATCGAAGTATTATCTTGTAATCTTTTTAATACTTTAAATTTAGGTGATTTTCTATATAAAAGAAGTAATTCTGTTGTTTCATGATAGTCCTTATCACCTTTAAGAATACGATCCTCATGGCGTACCTTAACAGTAAATGTAGTCAGATAATTTGATTCCAGAAAAATCCTGTCACACAACAATTTTAATTGAGCATATTCTTCCTCATTTATTGATATAAAAATTGCACCTTCAGGCTTTAAAAGATTATAAGCAAGCTCCAACCTTTTATACATAAATGATAGCCAATAGCTATGTCTTAACGGATGATCTTTTGGAACTTCTGTTCCATCAGGAAACTTATTTAGAATTCTTTTATCTCTATATCTAAATCCATCTGAACCTGTATTATAAGGAGGATCAATATAAATTATATCAACTTTCTCCTTATGAGTATAATTAAGACATGTGAGGGCATGATAGTTATCTCCTTCAATTAATATGTGTTTAGTTTTAGCCCCAGTATTTATAATACTTTTTTCTTTTACCTCCTCAAGTACTTGTATTTTATTTTCTGCTTTTTCAAAATCCTCAGGAACATCAAGCCATACTAAACCATATTTCTCTTTTTTAAGCCTATTATTTGTAATAGAAACAACTTGCTCTAAATGATTGATCCTATTTTGAAGTTCTATTTCTTTATTAGTCATATTTATTAAGATATTAAATTACTAAAATTATTTATCCACTCTTATCAAATCAACAACACCCACGTTTAATAATTCAGCTATTTTTATAAAAACCTCAATTGATGGCTGAGAACTATTTGTACACCATTTTGAAACAGTTGCAGGATCTTTATTCAATTGTTCCGCCAACCACTTACTTGTTCTATTCTTTTCTGCAAGAACAGCTTTTATCCTATTAATCTCCTTTTCCATATTATATATGCTTTACTATTGTCCAAAGATAATATTAATTATCTAAAATTGAAAATTATCCCTATAAAATTGCGTAATTTTCAATTGATAAAATACAGTGAATATCTATACAATATATCACCAAAGATAAAAGCTTTGACCATCACTACGTTTAAAAGTTCTATTATTAACAACTGGTTGTCTGAAACCGACCTGAAGACGAAAATAAGCAGGCCGTCCCAGCGATGCAGGCTAAAGCTTGCAATGCCAGAACGTCCTATACCCTTGAATACTAGTCATAAAATACAGGCAAGTTGTTCCGACTGTTCGTATTTCATGCGATGCCGGAACAACTTGCCTTATGCTACGGGAACTTACCGGCTGATTTGCTTCGTATCTACAATACCAGGCAAGTTTCAGCCGACAGGTTCATACAATCATACAGATAAATCAGGACAGTTGCCAAAGACAGAGCCTTTAAGGTTGCACTGCTCTTCACTTCAAAGCCTCTGACATTGACAACTGGTTACCGGCAGCTCGTCTGAAAACGAAAACAAGCAGGCCGTCCCGATGATGCAGGCTAAAGCTTGCACTGACGGAACGTCCTATATCCTTGAATACCCCTCTTAAAATACAGGCAAGCTGTTCCGACTGTTCGTATTTCATGCGATGCCGGAACAACTTGCCTTATGCTACGGAAACTTATCGACTGACTTGCTTCGTATCCCGATAGCAGGCAAGTTTCAGCCGACAGGTTCATACAATCATGCAGATAAATCAGGACAGTTGCCAAAGACAGAGCCTTTAAGGTTACGCTACTCTTCACTTCAAAGGCTCTGACATTGGCAACTGGTTTTCGGCAGCTCGTCTGAAAACGGATACTATGCTCTCCAAAAATCTTTGAATACTGAATATCTGGAAAACATTGGAGCATCATAGCCGGAACCGTTTCTTATGTGCAAAGGTACTGCGGACTGGAGAAACGCCAAGTGACGCTTGCGCTTTCAGTCGGAGGACTTGACGGCAGCCTTCCACAAATTTTCTCATACCTCAAAAATTTGGGTATTCCGTCTGCATTCTCTGACTTCA
>ULQY01023665.1_pt1 | contig 14792 bp, 9 predicted proteins | sample 1954671 | NCBI WGS metagenome assembly ULQY01 (sample SAMEA4835660, study PRJEB28245) | human gut metagenome | biome: gut microbiome; material: fecal sample | place: Denmark | collected 2008 | reverse complement strand
GATTTGAACCGGATTTATCTGGAGAAGGGAAATCTGAATGTAGAATTGCTTGGACAGGGCTTTACATGGCTGGATACAGGTACACATGAGAGTCTGGTTGATGCAACGAACTTCGTAAAGACGATGGAGACGCATCAGCATCGTAAGATTGCGTGTCTGGAAGAGATCGCATATCTGAATGGTTGGATCAGTAAGGAAGAAGTATTGGAAGTGTACGAGCTTCTGAAGAAGAATCAGTATGGACAGTACTTGAAAGATGTTTTGGATGGAAAATATCTGGATGCGTTGAGATAAGTTGATGAATTATAAAAAGAAAAGACCTGGTGCTTTATGCATCAGGTCTTTTCTTTTTGAACCCGATCATCATCATGATTGCAAAGATAATACACAACAGGATCATAAGCAGAAGATAGAGAACAGAGGCCCCCATAACGGCATATTTTCGCACAAAGATTGGGGATAAAATATATGCACAAACTGCTACGATACCATATCCGATTGCCTGACTGTTCTGAATCCGGATGATAGTCATGATTGTGACGAATAACCCAGATAAAGCAAGGAAGCCACCGCCCAATAATAACACAAGCAACTCTGTTTTGTATGGTGCAAGATCTGTGTTATATAGCATGGATAATACTGGTACTCCAAGAACGAAAGCTCCTGCCTCGCAGACAATAGTAATAATTCCAATGATTAAAATCTGTATCCAAAATAATCGAAAGAAATCTTTATTTTGCCGTTCTTTCCACATCATAGACATTCTTGCAATCATCGGACTGAATATAAAGTTGTTCAGCAATCCAATCACAAATACCGGCATGGCTATAAAACCATAGCATGCCTGCATTTCGTCGCTGAGTAAACTGTCAATCGCATATTTGGGTGCATTTCCAATATAAAAGGCGAGGAAACAGCCTAAAAACAGAGGAAAACAAACGCGTAACAATTCCCAGACTTTTCCTTTGTGGACAGATTCTTCTTTTCGAAAAGCTGGGTAAGTAAGTGTCACAAACATTATTAAAAGTAGTGTAGTAAATATAGTTGCGATCATCAGAGACATTAGCTGATCACGTAGGAATATCAGTCCCAACCCAAATACCAGTATGGTTAATATCATACGTAGAGTTAAAATTTTTCCGGCTACATCAAGCCGGTTTTCTTGCTGGTAATACCCCAGATAGGCGTCTTCGATAGAATCAACAATCTTAAACAGACACATCCATATGATGATCCATGTTTTGTTCATACTATAATCATTTTTGCTTTTGGCGATTACGACGTAAACGAGTGAAACAATCAACATTAATAGAGTTGTAATAATACGGGAGGTATTATATTCTTTGAAGTTAAACTGGCGTTTGACGTCGGACACTTGGAAATTACGCATGCCGTATTTTCCAATATTCAGGAAGAGATTAGCACTTGCATAGGCGAGTGTAAATACCCCTGCCTCATATAGATTTAATGTACGAGTAATAATCATCAGCATGATAACAGACTGAAACGCCATGAGCATGCTTCCTGCCATATTCCAGATGAAACTGGATTTGTTAATATTTTTACTATTTAATAGGAAGTGTTTTAATTTGTTCATGTTGTTACCTCTATCGTATAATATCAATAATATTGTACCATGTCACAATGAACCTTGCAATTATAATGCCAAGATGATAAAGTGGAATTTAAGGGTGTGAAGGAAGAAATATTAATCTAAGGATATTGTGAACTATGAATAGAAGAATCGTAATTTTTGCTTTGCTATGTGTATTAGCGCTGGGAGGTATTTCCGCAGTGGTTCATATGCATAATAAAACAGGAAATCAAGAGAAAATGAATACCGATGGATGCATAATCACACAATATTCAGATGCGACGGGAAGACAGGCGAATTGTTATACAATTACGAACAGTGGACATTTGATTATTATAGATGGTGGATGGGCTGAGAATGCCCCGGCATTAAGAAAGGTTATTGCCCAGAATGGGAATCATGTTGATGCGTGGTTTATTTCTCATACACATAGTGATCACGTGGGCGCATTTAATGTGATTTATGCGGATCCACAGGGAGTGACTATAGATAAGATATATGATAATGGCTACGATTACGAATTTATTAAGGAAGCGGGGGAACCGTATGACAGTATGGGATTGGAACCTCTGGAGACATTTCATAATCTAACAAAGGATGCAGATAATATTATTCATTTGAGAAGAGATGAGGAGCTTGAAGTGTGCGGTCTGCGGATCCATGTGTATAATGCATTTGACGATATTGTGAAGCAGAATGTTGGTCAAGATTTAGATTATCAGAATGATGGTTCCTTGTGTATGAAAATTACGAATCAGGATGAAAGTTTTTTGTATACAGGTGATGTCAAGGCAGACATGAATAAATATTTATTTGAGACATATGGAGACGAGCTGACGGGCGATTATGTTCAGTTGAGCCATCATGGAAATTGGGGATTTGGGACGGAAGATTATGACAGAATGAATGCAAAAGCTTACTTCGCAGATATCACTCCGGAATTTTATGAGTCTCACCCGATTGGAGAACTTCACCAGCATTTGGTTGATGAGGGAAAACAATATTATGATTATGGAACGGCACCGAATTCGGTGGAGTTGAAATAAGAAACGATGAACTTGCCAACCAAAAAAATGAGGCGGAGAAAAATTATGATGCAGAAGAATTCAAAGGATAATAAGATAGAAATACGAGATCTTGGTAAAATTGCTGTCAGTGAAATGTTGGATTAGCAGAGGATGTCTGAGAAGTATGAACGTGTTGGTTTGAGGTCGATTGCTGAAGGTAAGCTTGCACTGGTGCTGCTTGCTGGGGGTCAGAACTAGGGAAGACGTTGTCAGTTGACATGCCAATTCATAAGGTTAAAAAGAACGTGAAGCGTTATTATAAGGATGGCAGATATGTAGAATCTTCCGAGTTGAATGCGTATAAGTACGAGACGCTCGCGTTGGATTTGATACACATGATGGATTCATGCCTGGCTTTTGAGATTGAGCGCGAGAAGGAATTTGCACCGATCAAGAATAAGGAAGGTAAGGACTCGCTGGATACGGCGAGGGAGTTGCTAGAAAAATATGACAGGTGTTTGACGGTTAGGAAGAATCGTGGTAAACTAGCATGCAATGGTTGGATAGTTTATATGTGATATGCATATAATTATTATAGAGTTCTTTTACTTACGAGTAGAGAGCTTTTGCCTGGCTGATGAAGTTTGTGTGAGTGATACCAAATGCAAATGGAGGTCTTCGCGTTGGTTTAGGCGTTGAGCCAACTGTATCTTACTCTTCGGAGGAAAAAGCGAAAATGCTTATAGGTGTCTTCTGAATTTTTTGGAAGACACCTATTTTTGTAGGGGGATTATATGAATATTATAAGGGATAAGATGAAAGATTATGAAAAGTTAATAAAGACAGAAGTTCAGATCCCCTTAAATAATGGAGATATTATAAAATTTGCTTTTCAGCCACAAGATTTGCCGCATTTATTAGGCCTTCAGTATTTGGTTGACATTCCTTATTTGTTTGAATACAGCGAAAAAAGATTAAGTGCAACAGAATTGTATGAACGAATGCTGTCTAAAGGGGAAAATGCGATAGATCCTAATGAATTTGAAAAAAGTGCATACTTTGCTCGGATTTATAAAGAACGTATACAATATTTTAGTGCATCAATGGTTTTAGATATTATTGAATCAAAACAAATTGTCAAGTTTTTACCGGATAATATTAAAGCGTTTAAAACTAAAATGAATAAGATTGAATATTTCTTTTGGAAGCGCTTTAAGAATGATAAAAATCAGTATGGATATTTTGGAATTGGATTTATAGCGACTGGGAGAGAATTAGATAAAAATTATCCTAATACATTTTTCTTTCGCGCAGATGATGAATATATAAGGAACCAATTACAGGTTCTTCCTTTTTCTATTATGAAAAGAAAAAATAATCAAACCTATTTTGAGGTATATTGGCAGCAGGTATGGCAGGGAATGGTTAAAAATTTCCATTATAAGATACTAATGAAAAGTTTTGGGAAAAACGATGGCTCATTGGATCTCAAAGAGGTAATAAAATCTGAAGATGAGGATATACAAAAACATTTTGAACTGTTGCAATTAGACATGCTGGATAGGGTATATCTGCCATATATGAAGAAAGAATTTAGGTGGACGAATGCTGAAAAAAGATATATATTAAGCAAAATATCAGAAAGCGAACAAGACTATTATCCATGGCAGATTAAACAATTTGTTAACGACATACGTCAAATTAATAAAAAGAATTAACCTATGAAGGGATTAATTTTAACCGAAGGTTCCGGTATACGTTTATATCCATTGACCAGAGTAACATCGAAGCAGTTGCTCTCGATTTATGACAAGCCGACGATTTATTATCCGATGTCTGTACTTATGAATGCAGGCATTCGGGATATTCTGATTATTTCAACGCTGGCAGATACACCACGTTTTGAGGAGCTGCCGGGTAATGGACACCAGTTTGGCGTGAATCTGACTTATGCTGAGCAGCTATCACCAGATGGATTGGCGCCGGCGTTTATCATTGGTGATGAGTCTGTGGCAATGGTATTCTTTGCTGGACATGACTTGAAAGCCTTGATTTAACTGGCTTTTGAAACTATGCGCTTACGAAAAAACTTGCAAAATTTGTCTTTTCGTGTAGAATATTTTTATAAATATACCAAAGGGGATGTGTATATTATGGGGATGGGGCATATTCTATATTGATTATATTTCTATGATTATTTTTGTTCTATGTATTTAAGTTTCTAAGTGTGGTTAGTTATTTCGTGATAGTAGTCGATTCCCATTTGGTTGTTGAACAGGATGAATAGTAATTTGATTTGATAAGGTAGGAAAGGATAGGTTTTTATGGCTGGAGAAATGAAAGATGAAGCAATTAATACATTGCTTGATGGTATAAAAAAGAAAGTAGCAGAAGTAAAGGAAGAACATAAATGGAAAGAACTGTTTGTTAGTACAGGTGATTTTTTCATTGAGAATCCGGATAACCAGACAAATTTTGAGAATGATTTATACACAGTTTTTTCTAGCGATAATATGAGAAAACTTGCAGAAAAACTTAAAAGAAAAAAAGGATATGATTTTCCGGTTCTGCTCGAAAATGAATTGTATAATTTGCTGGTGGTGCAGTACGATATATCGCCAGATCAAGCGCAGGTGTATATTCACCATTGTATAGAGATTATTGTTGACTATTTAGAAAAAAACGATTCTCAAAAGGCGTTGGAAATACATCTGGGAAAATGGAAGCGGGAACTGGATGAGAAATATTCAAATCTGGAAAAACAACTGAAGGCAATCGCTGATCAAATCACGGAATTAAAAAGTCATAATATTACATGTTACTCAATATCAGATATAGATATTCAGATTCGGAGAGAGTCTCTGTATAAAGGTATGAGCCTAGACTTTTATGAAGTAGATGATGATCAGTTTGAAGAAGAGTTTCAAGGCAGGCTGTCTGACGAACGGATATATGTGGAAGGAAATTCAAGAGAAGAAACAACACGGCGAATATTAAACTGTATACAGCAAACTGTGAATGATCGGGTTACATTGATAATCAAGGAAGAATCTGAATGGAAACGGCTGCAAGAGTCAGGAGTTACAGGGAAAATATTGGTTCCATATTTTTATGCAGAACAGATAGCTGCTATTCCTGATAACACAAACGTATTTATATATAATACGGATGAACCATGCTACATCAGAGATAGGCTGAAATTAAGAAGAAGAACAAAAAAGAATATTGTACATGCGTTAACAGAAATAGGTATAGAGTATAATCAGGCATATAATATGGTTGAAAATACGCACGGATTATATCAACCGTTAAAGAAAAAATTGTTTAGTGGTGCTGTGCATAATGCTCCAGAATGGGTAACCAATCGTTCGGATGTTATAGTGGCAGCATTGTTGTGTGGGAAATGGACGGATGCCTTTGGGGATAAGTTGATCTTTGGAGAATTGGCAGGGAAACCTTACGATGAATGCATGAAAGAGTTAGATAAATATATGCATAAAGAAAATCCATTCATTGTAGATAATAAAGGGCATCATTCAAAGAATAAGCAGTTGGCAAGTGTTGAAGATGCATGGGAGGAGCTTGATGATTTTATATCGGATGAGATGTGGGGGAAATTTACTGATTTATTTTATGAAGTCCTGATTGAATCGGAACCGATTTTTGAGTATCCTTTTGAAAAACATTTTGAAGCGTCAATCTATGCCGAAAAACCTGACTGGTCACCTGCGTTGAAAAAAGGGATGATTCGAACGCTTATTATGCGTGCGTATTATAGGAATCATGAAGAAAATCAAAGTCAGGTTGATTATATTGTGTCCAAAGTACTTAATACCATTGATACGAAGGAAAAATGGGGATACATATCGCAATATTTAACTGATCTGTGCGAAGCTTCGCCGAAGAGTGTCCTGGAAAAACTGGAAAATGAAATGCGGAAACCAGAAGGACTAATGGAGTTATTTGCAGGAAATGATGGGGATTTTATCACCGCACGTAATTATTATACAAATGTTTTATGGGCGGTTGAGCAGCTTGTGCAACAGAAAAGGTATGTTGTGCGTGCAGTAGACTGGTTATGGAAAGCTGATTCCTATAATATAAAGTATAGCATCAGCAATAGCCCAAAGAGTGTGCTGGAGGTAATCTTCTGTGCATGGCTTAATGAAAGCGCTCTGTCAGTTGACCAGAAAATAGAACAGGCGAGGAATGCGATTGAAAAATATCCAAATGCATGGAATATTATTGCGTCCAAATTGCCAAATAGATCAAGCTCGATTTGTTCAACCTTGAACAGCCCGGTTTATAGAAAGGTGGATGAACCAGATCCGTTATATACAAATGATGTAAGAAAAACATACATTGCATATTTGGATATGTGTGCTGGATTTGCAAAGCAAAATGCTGAGAGATGGATAAAGCTACTTCAACATATTGATTCGTACGATAAAGCAATTCAAACTAGAATATTTGATAGCATGATCGGCGATTGCATACAGATGTCGGATGTAGAAAAGATAAAGATAAAGAATAAAATTCGTTACAAAATTTACAGACATAGACGGTTTTGTGATGCTGATTGGAGTATGCCTGAGGATGAAGTAAGTCAATATGAGAAGTTCATGAATAAAATTGTAATTGAGGATAAGGTATATGAATATCTGTATATCTTTGTCCCTAAATATGAGTTTCCGTTATTAAATCCGTTTCCGTACAAGATGGATCATGATGATCTGGAGGAAAGGAACGAAGAGTTACGTGAGAAAGAAATCAAACAAAAGATAGATCAATTTAAAAGAAATAAATATTCTTTGGACAAATTAATATACATGGTTCTTAAGGAGAATGATAATACTTTAGGGGAAGTATTAGCAGGGTATTATTGTAATGAAGAATTTGATGAAGATGTTTTTGACAAGCTTCTCAAAGCAGATAAAGAAGGAAAGTCTGCCTTCGAGTATGTGGGATATTTGTACAGATTGGGAAAGGCTGATTTGGGAGAAATAATAAACAGGGTAAAATCGCACATAGACAATAAAAATCTTGTCGCAAATTTGATTGCATTGCAAGAAATAGAAGATGGACAAACTGCTCTTATATTTCAACAAGATGATGAAATAAAGAATTTATATTGGAAAAATCATAGATGTCGTGTGTCTGGTGAGATAGCACATGACACGTTTATCAGGCTGTTTGGAGAGATCAAGAAGTTTGGAACTTTGCATACTTATTTAGAGTTGTTATACGATACGAGCGAAAAAATAACAGACGAAGAATTGTTCGATGCATTGTTGGATGCAACCCAGATAGATCCAAATGGTTTTGGTTCTATGACACAGTATTATCTTGAGGAGTTGTTGAAAAGGGTACAAAATCGATTCGTTAACGACAAGGAGAAGTGTGCGCAATTGGTACACCTTGAGTGGATGTTTAGGAATGTTCTTGAGTGGGAAGATATGAGATGCACTCAAAAATTTATGAAAGATGATCCGTCATTCTATGCGGAATTAGTCTGTATTTTATATCGAACAGATGATAATGAACCTGTAGATGAAGAGAGAAGAAAACTTGCAAATAATGTATATGAAGGGTTTGAAAAGGCAAAGTTTTGTCCTGCTGAAAATGATGGATACGTTATATATCAGGAATTGAAAAATTGGGTTACCAAATTTTATGATTTGCTATGCAGACAAAATCGGCAGCAACGGTTTGAAAGTTTAATTGGAAGGTTATTACCATATTCGCCAATAGGATGGGATGGGTATAGTCCTTGTGAAGCCGTGCGTAAGATTATTGAGGAATATGATACGGGAGACTTGAAAAGGTCGTATGTGATCACAGAGGAAAGTAAAAGAGGCGTTTACACAGTAGATGCCGGAAAGCCAGAATTGGAAATTAGTGATCGATATCGGAAGAACGCCGAAGGCATACGGGAAAAATATCCTAAAACCGCGGAAATCTATTATGCACTAAGTGATGCCTACAAGCGTCAGGCAGACTACGAAAGAAGGTGTGCAGAGGATGAGTGGTGAAAAAATATATAAAGGTGAAAAATATTGCTTTACAAGAGGTGAAAAACCACTTGGACGAGGAGGAAACGGAACGGTATATGATGTCTGTATTGTAGGGGACAATTTAGGTTGCCCAGCAGTAGCAAAATTTTTCACCTTTACAGGAAAGGGTGCAGAGAAAAGATATAAAAGATTTATAAATGAGATTGCTGTAATGGCGGAGTTAAATGATGTTGAGGGTATAATGCCTATTATTGATAAAAATTGTCCGGAATATGTACAAAAAAACATGAAAGAAGCATGGTATCTGATGCCCAAGGCGGAAGGTTATAGGGTGTCAAAAACATCAGATGTATATGAAAAAATATCTGACATGTTACAACTTGCAAAAATAATACAGAAGCTACATATTTCAAAGGGTGCACATAGAGATATAAAACCGGAAAACATTTTAATATTAGATGGAAAAATTGTGTTGTCTGATTTTGGGTTGTATTGGAGAATGGATAGTGATAGATATACAAAATTAAATGAGGCGGTTGGACCCCATAAAATTATGCCTCCTGAATTGGAACGTGTTCATTCTGGATTAAAATTGGATTATAGACCATCTGATGTTTATTTATTTTCGAAGGTTTTGTGGATGACACTAAAGGAAGACAATATAGGATATCGAGGCAAATATCAGCGAGGAGATATGCAGATATGCTTAAATAAAGAAAAATATCGAGAGGTAAAAACATTTGAGCCAATTCATAGATTGATGGAAGAAGCAACCTGTGATGATATGTTACAGCGAATTGCAATAGACAAATGTATTGAATATTTAGAAGAACAGTTGGATATTATAGATGGAAAACAAAATACTCGTGAGTCGAAAGCGGTTCTTGACCGATTATTATATGATGAATATACAAAGGAATTTATAGCAAGTAAGAAACCCAAAATAATGATATACGAGGCTGGAGGTCCCATATATAAATTACTAAAAGAAATCTTCCCGTGTTCGGATATTTATGTAAAATTAAGAGATGTTGAAAAGGAAATTCGCATTAACATATCGTCCTTTTTGTATCAAGAATCCAGAGGCGGTAAATTTGTTTACTACAATAATGGAAGAAAGATAAAGGAGTATGTGTTTGTTATTAAAAGAATGATTTTCCAAGAAAATGATTCTAAATTAATTTTTGAATTGAAAGATATTAATATGCAAGATCAGGGCTTTATGCCGTTTTCGAAAACGATTCAGGGGATTGATGAATATAAGAATATTTATTTTTCGTCGAAAGAAACGATTGTTGTGCAAAGGCGGGGCGAAGAAAGAGATAAAGATAGAGAGAACTGAATATAATTTATGTGTTGTTATGCAAATTATAGTGTAAAAAGATTTAATAGAGTAATTTAAGAGTATTTATATTATGTTAACAGAAAAAGTGTTTGATTTTGTATGAACTGATAAGAAAAGAGAGTAGATGTAGATATGATACGAAATTGTATGCTGGAAATAATTATACATATGTCAGCACTGTTATGTGCGTGGAAACCGAAAAATAAAATTTGGCATATAGTAAGTGAATGCATATATGGAGCCGCAATATTAGCGTTTCCTATAATAATTGTATCATTTTTTGTGTTGGTGATTCGTGAAAACAGTAATGTCGATTTATTTTCTGTAGTATGTTGGGTAGCGTACCTTTTGTATGGTGTATTTATTTATCTAGTTATCTCGAATAACAAGGCAGAAAAGGCAATAGAAGATTACCTATTATTGGGGGCGTTGTATATTTCCGAGTATATTAATGATAAATCTCGATTTGATAGACGTAAGAGAATATTGATAGTTGAAATTATTCACTTTATGTTTTTGTTTATGGCATTACTTTTTGGAATAGGCTCTCTATTAAAAACACTAAAATTATTGTCGTGGGATAATTTTATGATTGCGTTTATAATAAGTTTATTTTTAGCATATGTCTTATTTGTGTACGGTAAACGTGAAGAAGATATACAGCAAAGAAGAAAGTCAACCTTAGGAATATTCATATCTTTGATTTGGGTAATTATTGTCTGCATAAGAATAAATCATTATTGGTCAGACGTTTCTCAGATAGGGTTAGAGGATATTTTGATTTTAATTTTTAGTGCTGTATTTACAATCCCTACAATGTATGAATGGGTGAAGAACATTCCTGCGAAATTGGTGGAACCATATTCAAAAGAAGTTCACGACCAAAGAGATGAAATTATAAATAAATATGTCTGTAAAATAGAAAAATATAGGAAACTGAAAGTAAAAATTATTAAAGAATCAAAAGGGCTAAAGAAGAGTATAGTTTATAAATGGAAGAAAAAAGAAAGAAAACAAAAAATAATGTTTTTTCTGTATTCGATTTTTATGGCTGGTGTTATGTTTGCTATGATATGGATAATAATGAAATCGAATATCGTTGGGGATGCAGTGTTTTTGAAGGGGAAAACATGGTATGGTAATTTGAGTTATGGATCACAACAACTCATTGATAAAATATTTTTTGCCACAATTTTGTTAAGCATAATGATATGGATGTTATTTAGAACCCCGAGAATTTATAACTCAAAGGAAAAAACAGTGGAAAAAATAAAATGTGTTATTGACCTAAGCATTATTGAATTTTTGTTAGGGTATGCATTAGGGGGTATTTTGGTATTAAAAAGTTAAAAGTATGGTGTACATAAAGAAAGATAGAAATCTATGGTGATGTTTTGACATAAAAATAGAAAGGAAATATACATATGGAAATAAATGCAAAATTGTTTAAGATTGCTTATAAAAAGTTAAAGTCAAGTTTATATTATGATAAAACGCAAACGATATTACGAGATAAGTTAGTAAATTTTGAATCAATTTGTACCAATATTGACCGCTATCTCGAAGAACTATCAGATAAATTTTTATCTGAAGATACTAGAGGGGAGATGTTTGAGAAAATACTTTCAAGTATTTCTTTTCATGCATTTCCGAAGAAAATATTGCCTGAGCAATCAGTCATGATTAAGAATTATGCACAAAAAAATATTGGAATTGTAGATAATCAGTATTTTATAGATATGGATATTTGTGGACATATATTAGGTGTTTTATGGTTACTGTTGATTGGATATAAAGTAGATGAAAATATGTATGAGCATTCATATGGAAATCGAAATCGTAAGAATTTATATAATGAGTTTAGTGCGGATCCCACATATTCACCATATTTATTTGAACCATATTTCCAGCAGTATGAAGGGTGGAGAGATACTGCCATGAATGAGGCTATGCAGCATTTACATGCTGGACAAGACGTGGTTATTCTTACATTGGATTTTAAAAGATTTTATTATTCTGTTGATGTGACAGAGACTCTTTTTCAAGAAATGTATAATGATGTAATGGATGAATTTGATACAGAAAATTCTGTGTTAATAGAGTTGCATCAGTTTATGTTTCAAATTATAAAGAGGTATTCGGCGTGTTTTACAGAATTTGAAAATCGTAATATACTTCCAATTGGATTTTTGCCATCTAATGTTTTAGCAAATTATGCGCTTCGAAATTTTGATAAGGCTATAGCAGATGGATGGAATCCTATTTATTATGGAAGATATGTTGATGATGTAATAATTGTTGATAAAGTTGAATCCAATAGTGACTTATGCAAAAAGGCAAAGGCAAATGATTTGGATGCAAATGATATTATTGGCTATTTTTTACAGAGATGTTCGGGATGGAAAGGATTAAATGGAATACTTTGTCAAAATGGCATAAAATATGCATTGTTGCAACAAGAACACGAAACGGATAATACTTTTAGATATGTATTAAATAAATTATATAACCCAACTGCGTATGACTTATCGAAAATAGTTGTTCAAAATGATAAAGTTAAAATTTTTTATTTTAAAGAGGGAGAATCAGATGCATTAATTACCTGTTTTAGAGAGAATATTGCTAAGAATAAAAGTGAATTTCGACATATGCCAGAAGATGAAGCCATTTTTCAAAAGGATGATTATAGTAAAATTTATGATTTGAAAAATGATGAAACGCTTAATAAATTTAGAGGAATATCTGGAATTTCAATAGATAAGTATGAATTATCTAAATTATTAGGAAAACATCTTCGCATTGGAGGTTTGATTAAGGATGTGCGGGAAACTGGATTTGAAAGACATGTTTCAAAAATATTTAATTCCAGAGTTATTATAGAAAATTATACAGTTTGGGAAAAAATAGTTGAAGTTTTAGTTATTAATGAATCATGGGAACCACTGAAGGTTGTTATAAAAAATATTGTAGAAGCAATCAATTCTTTAGACTATCAAAATGCCGATATGCTTGTTATAGTAAAGAATACGATGAAACTGTATTTATATGCTACACTTAGTAGGTGTTTGGCTCTGGTATGGGGGACGGAAATAAAGGAGATTATCGAAGCGGTATGCCGAGAGTGTATAAACTATGTTAATGATAGAGAAAAATGTATTTGCTATTTGTCAGAAGAACATCGGAAATCTTATTGTGAAACGAGGATGATTGACAAATCAGTAATGCCTATATTTCAGGATATGTTGGATATGGACACGATATATACAACAGAGGAGACACTTAATTTGTGTTGTTTTCAACAAACACTAAAATATAGTAAATATGATTGGGGAGAGAATACATATGTATACTATCCATATTTAGTTACAATGTATGATTTTTCAATGATTTCTTGTATAGAGCAGTTAAATGCAACACAGAATCAATTTGATGATATGAAGAGTATATATAAGAGCCAGATTGACAATTATGTAAAAAGCAATTATGCGATTTCAGATAATGCGAGAATAATTCGGCAGATCATATATGTTGAGAAATTTAAGGATAAAGATGCATATTTGGTACAGATTAATAATTCTAAGAAAAATCGTTTAAAATTAGCAATTGCAAATGTTAGATTGGATCATGATAATTTTAAGAAAGTTGTAATAGATAATCCAAATAGAAGCTATCAAAGATATAAAGATTTATCTAAAATAATTAATGCTGCAATAGATGAGAATGCGGATATGCTTATTATGCCAGAGGCTTATGTTCCGTTTGAGTGGTTAGCTACGGTTGCAAGAACCTGTGCCAGAAATAATCTTGCAGTTGTAACCGGAATTGAACATATTAAGCAGGGCAATCAGGTTTTTAATTTAACAGCAGTTATCTTGCCATATGAAGATTTAGAAAATAAAAGTGCATTGATTTCATTTCATTTAAAAAAGCATTATGCTCCAATAGAAAAGCAAGAAATAAATGGATATAGATTGAAAGAGGTAACTGGAAAACATTATGAATTATATCAATGGCACGATTGTTATTTCCCTGTTTATTGTTGCTATGAATTAACGTCTATTGTGGAAAGAGCGATGTTTCAATCATATGCGGATTTTCTGGTAGCTATTGAATGGAATAGAGATGTAAATTATTATAGTAATATATTAGAATCGTTAAGCAGAGATATTCATTGCTATTGTGTTCAGGTTAATTCGTCTAATTATGGGGATAGTAGAATAACCATGCCGTCTAAGACAGAAGAGAAAGATATTATGAGAACCAAAGGAGGAAAGAATAGTACTATATTGGTGGATGAAATTGATATCAAAAAGATTAGGGAATTTCAACTAAAAGACTATAATTTACAAATGAAAGATAAGGGATTCAAGACGACACCGCCTGGATTTGATCACAAAATTGTGTTGGATAAAATAAGGGGAGAGAAATTAAAATAAAGAATATTAAAGACATTTCTTGACTTGCAATAATTATATATATATGTACAATATAAATAGTGGTTATCACAAAGATACAAATAAGTCGTAATATAAAATTATTGAGAAATAACAAGCTAACAGAAAGAGAGAAAAATTTATGAAGGGAATTATTTTAGCCGGAGGTTCCGGTACACGTTTATATCCATTGACCAGAGTAACATCGAAGCAGTTGCTCCCGATCTATGACAAGCCGATGATTTATTATCCGATGTCCGTACTTATGAATGCAGGCATTCGGGATATTCTGATTATCTCAACACCGGCAGATACCCCGCGTTTTGAGGAGTTGCTGGGAGATGGACATCAGTTTGGCGTGAATCTGACTTATGCAGTGCAGCCATCACCAGATGGACT
>ULQY01054231.1_pt1 | contig 14974 bp, 13 predicted proteins | sample 1954671 | NCBI WGS metagenome assembly ULQY01 (sample SAMEA4835660, study PRJEB28245) | human gut metagenome | biome: gut microbiome; material: fecal sample | place: Denmark | collected 2008 | reverse complement strand
GTCATTCTTCGTATGCAACTGATTTGAAATTTCTTGTGCAGACTGCACAAAAAAAGAAGTCCGATTTTTAAAGAAAGACAGTGTCCGACTTGAACACCGCCTCTTTTTTACACTGCTGTACACACCTGTTGTGTGACCGGCAACATTACACCATGCACGCCCGTGCATTATAATTTCCCGATATTTCCGGCAGCTCCGACATCACAGACAGTTCTAAAATATCTCCCGACGCCCACACAAGGATCGTTTCTCCAGAAATCGAAGCCATCCCGGTTTTTGAAACATTCATGGAATATTCTTTGAAGACTTCCATGGAAGATCTCATAGAATGCTCCATAGAATATTGGTTTCCACCCTGACTATTGCCCACGTTCCGACTTTCAGGCGGCATTTCAACATTTATCCCAAGTCCCGAACGCCCCTTATGTAGCCGCTCCGCCGGTTCATTGGACAGTCTTATTTCCGGCATGACCGGCATATCCTGCACATTCTGTACGGACTGCACAGACCGCCCCCCGGATGCAGCCGGTTCCTTGGACCTATGCTCATCACAGGTTTTTGCGACAGGCTCATTTTGCTTTTCCATCACGTTGCAATTTTTCGGATCCGGCTCTTTTTTTCTCCGCTTCACCCGTACAACCCGCGGCGCCCTGACTGACTCAATGTAGAGGACATCCTCTTTCCGCTGCATTTTTTCTAACAGGATTTCAAGAAAAATTGTACCATAATAATTTCTGCGGTACTTCTCCTGCTCCCTGAATTCCGACCGCACCCAGTCTGTCTTTGCCGTCTGTTTTATTTTGATAGATTCTTCTCCATATATATGATCTGTCATTATGCCTTACTGTTATAATAGCTATTGTTATAATAACTGCTGTTATAACTCTGTGAATTATTCGCGTAGCGTGCATAACGGTTATAATTACTGCTCGCCTGCGCACTTGATTTTTCGAGTTCCGTCACCTTTTCTTTTGCATATTTGCCGATCTGGCCTGACAGATTCGACACCTTTTTGGCAAATCCATCTTCACCGGTAAACAGTTTCTTTACCTGGCTGATATCGGCTGCCTTTAATTTGTTTTCGTCCAGTTCTAATGTCCCGTCACCTTTTATCGTAATTCCGATCTCACGGAGTTCCTTGTTTTCCGCATTTGCATAATTTTTCAGTTTTTTGGCATAATTTGAATCAACAATATCGCCGGACTGTGCGAGACGCTTCATCAGATAATTATAGTCATTCACAAACGACTCTATATGATCTGTCACATTTTCCTTCAGCTTTGTCTCATCTTCCTCGTCAAATACGGAAGTACCATCCGTTTTTAAAAACTTTCCCAACCGTTTTTCCACACGTTCCGCAGCCGTCTCCATACCACTGTACAAAAGCGTCTGCGTCCGGTTTGCAAGTAACTGCTCCGCAGATGACGTCTTTCCACTGTTTGCATTTAATTTTGAAAGAAGCTGACTGATCGACTGTCCGGAACTCCCGGAAGTGCTCTTTTGTGTTCTCTGCCGTTTTGTCGTAAATGTCTTCGTCTTTGCAATACGTTTCATCCGCGCACGCACAATGGTGCTGTTTAGTCTGTTTCCAACTCTCATACTCATTTTCCCCATTTCACAACTCATTTTATGACAACAGTTAAGTTCTTCCCGTTATACAGCTGATTTTTCATCCATATAACAAAATGGCGCCTGTTTTTCCGGGTATTTCATTCCTTGAAAATCAGACGCCATCCTTAGCTTTCTCCTGTTATGTAATTTATATCGTCATAAAATCAGAATACTTTACAAAAAAATCTCTTGACACTTTTCTTGTATCATTGTATTATTTCACTAGTACAAAGAAACGAGGTGATACAATGGCATGGAACCTTAATTCCGACCGTCCTATTTTTATACAGATCGTCGAACGGATCGAAATGGATATCATTTCGGGCAAATATAAACCCGGAGACAAACTGCCTTCTGTCCGTGACCTTGCCGCCGAGGCAGCGGTAAATCCAAACACGATGCAGAAAGCTTTCACAGAACTTGAACGAACCGGTCTTGTTTTCTCACAGCGGACAACCGGACGATTTATTACGGAGGACACTTCCATGATCGATGAATTAAAATCAACACTTGCAAAAGATAAAATTACAGAACTGCTCTCATTTATGCAGCAGCTCGGCTTTCAGGAAAATGAGATTCTGGCTATGATCGGTCAGACCATGAAAGGAGAAAAATGATGGGCACATTACTTGAATGCAAAGATCTCACCAAAAGTTTCAGTGGAAAAACAGCGATCGACCACATTGATCTTTCGATTGAGAGCGGACATATCATTGGTCTGCTCGGTCCAAACGGCAGCGGAAAGACAACACTGATCAAAATGATCAACGGACTTTTAACCCCGACCTCCGGCACCCTTTATTACAAAGAAAATCCGATCGGTGTCGAGAGCAAACGCCACATTTCCTATCTGCCAGATCATAGTTATCTGAATATGAACCAGCGTGTGAAAGAGATCATCGCCTTCTTTCAGGACTTTTATGAAGATTTCGACAGCGAACGCGCCTATGATATGCTGCAAAAACTAAATATCAATCCAAATGATTCTCTAAAAAGCATGTCAAAGGGAACGAAAGAAAAAGTGCAGCTTATCCTCGTCATGAGCCGCAAAGCAGAATTATATATTTTAGATGAGCCGATCGCAGGTGTCGATCCCGCTGCGAGAGATTACATTTTAGACGTGATCTTAACCAATTACGATCCGTCCGCTTCCATCCTGATTTCAACGCACCTGATTGCAGATATCGAAAACATTTTAGACCAGGTTATTTTTATTCAGAACGGACAGATCCGTCTCTCATCCTCTGTGGACGATATCCGCGCCGAGGAGGGGAAATCCGTCGATGCACTGTTCCGGGAGGTATTCAGATGTTAGGAAAATTATTTAAATACGAATTTAAAAACACATACAAGTTAATGTTCATCATCTATGGCGTTATGGCGTTTGTTACCATCCTTGGCTGTATTGCCATGTACGGTGACAGTGATCCTGCCGGCACAGAAAACCAGTTACAGGAGATCTTCTTTACAGCAGCTATGGTATTTTATGTACTCGGCGTATTTGCACTTTTCGTGGTAAGCTATGTATATATGTGTGTACATTTTTATAAGACAATGTATTCTGATCAGGGATACCTGACACACACACTGCCGGTTGGCCAGATGTCAATTTTTAATGTAAAACTGCTCGTTTCCCTATGCTGGCTGATGCTCTCCCTGATCATTATGTTTGTATCGATCTTCGCCCTGGGCTGTGCGGCAAACAGAGGATTTTCCTTTGATGCAGATTTTGATATGCTCATGGTAGATTTCCAGAATCTGTTTGGCATGTCTCTCCATACGTTTAGCATTTATATGATTTTTGCCATGATCTTATCCTGCCTACAGTACCTTTTGATGGTATTTGCAAGCGGTTCTATCGGTCAGCTCTTTACAAAACATAAAGTAGGAGCTTCCATCGGTGCCGGAATCGTCTTTTACATGTCAGGTCAGATTGTATCCTCGATCATCCTGGTACTTACCGGATATTTTGGTGTCATGAACAACGTCAATGTTGTAACTTATAATGCCACTGAAAACGTTACATTCAGCACAACTGTTTCCTCTATGCTGTTTTCCGGATCGCTCTTTTCGATCATCGAATGTGTTGTTTTCTATATCGTGTGCATGGTTATCATCAAAAAACACCTTAATCTGGAATAACTGCAACATTTCATTTTCACAAAAATTGATTGCTAAACAGCCGCTCTGCTTTAAAAACGGAGCGGCTGGTTTTTATCCGGTTTTTATCCTTACCGAATACCTGTCCTCTTTCATGCTGTTGCCTGATGTATTTTCTTTTTTAACACTAAAAGACTTTCCCGCATCCACTCCACAAATTTCGACAGATACCGCAGAATGGACTCCGCTGCAACCGTAAATACCGCAGTCAGCATCATACACTGCCCTGAGATATCCCTGATTGCAAATAAGTGGCTGACAAATATCATGCAGAACAGCCAGCCGGCGACCATTCCAACCATCAGTACCCGGTGTCCGGCCGTCATCGGTTTTGCGATCTGATATAAGATCATAAATCCAACAATAGCAACAAGTATCGTACAGGATGTCGAAATGTCCTCTTCGTTCACACCAAATACCTGACAAAACAATACCAGACTGCTGACAGCAAAAAAATCGGTAAGTCCGGCAGGCAATGCCTTCAACAACACATTTGTCATAAAATGTCCCTGTATGCGGTCTTTGTTTGGCTCTAATGCAAGCACAAAAGACGGAATTCCAATCGTAAACATACTGATCAGCGAAATCTGTGACGGTTCCAGTGGATAATTGATCATAGAGATCATGGAAAATACTGCAAGCAGCATGGAAAAAATATTTTTGACCAGATATAAGCTTGCCGAGCGCTGGATATTGTTTACCACTCTACGCCCTTCCATCACCACCGACGGCATCCTTGAAAAATCATTGTCCAAAAGAACAAGCTGTGCCACCTGCGATGCTGCCTCGCTTCCCGATGCCATTGCGATACTGCAGTCCGCATCTTTTAATGCCAGCACATCATTGACACCGTCACCCGTCATGGCAACCGTTCTTCCCTGTGCTTTCAGCGCTTCCACAAACTTTAACTTCTGATCAGGTGTCACCCTGCCAAAAATCTGATATTTTGCTACAGCCTGTGCGATACTCTCATCTGTTGTCAACGTGGATGCATCCACATAGTTATCTGAGCCACAGATTCCCGCTTTTTCCGCAATTTCAGCAACAGTCTTAGGGTTATCCCCGGAGATAACCTTGATCTCCACACCACGCTCTGTAAAATAGGAAAAGGTTTCCTTTGCTCCTTCCCGGATCGCATTTGTCAGCATGATAAACGCGATCGGCAATACTTTTTCCGTAAGCTGCTGTCCGTCTAAAATTCCCTCATATCTGCCATACACAAGGACACGATACCCTTTCTCACTATACGCTTCTATTCGGTCTTTGTACTCTGCATAATCCTCCCGAAGCACAAATTCAGGTGCCCCGATCACATAACTTTTTCCCTCTGAAATGATTCCGCTGTACTTTGTTTTGGATGAAAATGCAAACACTTTGTCTGCTTTTTTTATATTCACGGTATTCCCTGTCTTAAAGTATGCTTTGACCGCCTCCATCGTTGCATTATCTGCATTCATGTTTACAGCAAATTCAGCGATTTTTTCTCTGACCTGTCGATATTTCTGTTCCTGTTCTTCCCTGTCTCCTGCATCGACATAAACCCTGGTACCATCATCTCCATCCGGAACCGTTTTCATCAGATCTTCTGTGAGAACAAAAGTATCTACCTCCATGTCAGGAACTGTGATCGTTCCCGTCTTGTCCACACAGAGTACATCCACTCTCGCTAGCGTCTCAATACATTTCATGTCGTGGATTAAAACCTGCTGTTTTGCCAGACGCATGGCACTTACCGCCATAGCAACGCTTGCTAACAGATAAAGTCCCTCCGGTATCATACCAAGGATCGCAGCCACCATGCTTGTTACACTGTCCCGCAAAGGAGTACCTGCATACACAAACTGCTGCACAAAAAGAACCACACCGATCGGAATGATTACAATACCAACTGCCTGTACCAGACGGTTTAAAGAACGGATCATCTCTGACTGTTCCCCTTCTTTTGTCTGGGTTGCCCGATGGGTCAATTTCGATATGTAAGACTCTTCTCCAACCTTTGTCAGTCGTGCAAGACAGCTTCCTGACACCACAAAACTGCCAGACAGAAGTTCGTCCCCGCTTTTCTTTACGATCTCATCTGACTCACCGGTAAGAAGTGATTCATTGACATTTAACTGTCCGTTTAACACAACCGCATCCGCTGGTATCTGTCCACCCGCAGAAAGCTCCACAATATCATCCAGTACCAGTTCATCCGCGGGAATCTCCTTTTTACTGCCATCCCGGATCACCCTTGTTTTAGGACTGTTTAAAATAGAAAGATCATCCAGTACTTTTTTAGAACGGATTTCCTGCACAATACCGATCAATGTATTTGCAATGATGATCGGAAGAAAAGTCAGGTCACGGAAAGCACCAACGCCGATTAACAATAACGCGATCACTAAAAATATCAGGTTAAAATATGTAAATACGTTTGATTTTACGATCTCTTTCGTCGTCTTTGTCGCCGACTCCGCTTTTTTATTCCAGAGACCCTTTTCTTTCCGCTCTGCCACCTGCTGTGCGGTCAGTCCCCGGATCGTTTCTGTCTGTTCCCGGTCTGCATTTTCTGCCACTTCTTTTCCCGTCTGATTCTGTTTTTCGTTTTCTGCCATTTCTTTCTCTGTCTGGTTCACATTTTCCTCCATATAGCTATACCTCTTAGTATTCATCACTGTCACTCTGACTCATTTACAATTCATCATAAGTTTGCTTACAAGTATAACCAATATTTTTAAAAAAAAGTAGGTTTTGGATAAGATTTAAGGAATATTTTAGATGTGTTAAGAAATTTTTATAAAAAAAAGTTTTTAAGAAAAAATGCCGGACATCAGCAGTTTCCACTGACTCCGGCATTTTTACCATCACTGGTCTATTATTTATTGCTCAGATATTCATCGATTCCCTTTGCGGCAGCTTTTCCTGCACCCATGGCAAGAATTACAGTTGCAGCTCCGGTTACGGCATCACCACCGGCAAATACACCGGCTTTTGAGGTAGCACCGTTTTCTTCCTCTGCGATGATACATTTTCTGCGGTTGATCTCAAGTCCCTTTGTAGTGGAAGAGATCAGCGGGTTCGGGGAAGTTCCAAGTGACATGATCACGGTATCTGCCTCGATCTCATACTCAGATCCCGGAATCTCTACCGGGCTTCTTCTTCCGGATGCATCCGGTTCACCGAGTTCCATCTTAATGACTTTCGCGCCTTTTACCCAGCCATTCTCATCTACAAGAATTTCTGTCGGGTTCTGGAGCAGATCAAAGATCACGCCCTCTTCTTTTGCATGATGTACTTCCTCCACACGCGCCGGAAGCTCTTCCTCGCCACGGCGGTATACGATATGTACCTCCGCGCCAAGTCTCTTTGCAGTTCTCGCAGCATCCATAGCAACGTTACCGCCGCCGACAACAATAACTTTCTTGCCTGCTTTGATCGGTGTATCATACTCATCTTTAAATGCCTTCATCAGGTTGTTTCTGGTCAGGAACTCATTTGCAGAAAATACACCCATTGCCTGCTCGCCAGGAATACCCATAAATCTTGGAAGTCCGGCACCGGAACCGATAAATACGGCCTCAAATCCCTCGTTTTCCATTAATTCATCGATTGTAACAGATTTTCCGATAACAACGTTTGTCTCGATCTTAACACCGAGTGCTTTTACATTTTCCACCTCAGCAGCAACAACCTTCTGTTTCGGAAGACGGAACTCCGGGATACCGTAAATCAGTACACCGCCTGCCTCATGAAGTGCCTCAAAGATTGTCACATCATAGCCAAGTTTTGCCAGATCTCCGGCACAGGTTAAACCTGCAGGGCCGGAACCGATGACTGCAACCTTATGTCCGTTTAATTTCTCTGCTTTTTTCGGTTTAATACCATTTTCTCTTGCCCAGTCGGCAACAAAACGCTCTAATTTACCGATTGCAACCGGTTCACCCTTGATTCCGCGGATACATTTTCCTTCACACTGGCTCTCCTGCGGGCAGACACGTCCGCAGACTGCCGGAAGTGCGGAAGACTGACTGATAATGTGATATGCCTCCTCAAAGTTTCCTTCCTTTACCTGTGCGATAAATGCCGGGATATTGATAGATACCGGACATCCCTTCATACACTGCGCATTTTTACAGTTTAAGCAGCGTGCTGCCTCAGCTTTTGCCTCTTCCTCGTTATATCCTAAACATACCTCTTCAAAGTTAGCCGCACGAACCTGTGGTTCCTGCTCGCGAACCGGTACTCTATTTAATACGTCCATTCTCTCTATCTCCTTTTCAAACGCTCAACCCTACTGACAGTTGCCACAGCCGCCGTGATGTGTATCACCTTCCTGCAGCTTTAACATCGCTCTTCCCTCTTCTGTCTTGTACTGTGCCTGACGTTTCATCGCCTGGTCAAAATCAACCTGATGCCCGTCAAACTCCGGTCCGTCCACGCAGGCAAATTTTACTTCCCCGCCTACTATCAGACGACATGCACCGCACATTCCGGTTCCGTCTACCATGATCGGGTTCATGGAAACAACGGTCGGGATTCCAAGCTCTTTTGTCAGCTTACATACGAATTTCATCATGATCATCGGTCCGATCGCTACACAGTGATCATAGCGTTTTCCTGCATCCCAGAGTTCCTGTAACTGATTAGTTCCCATACCGTGGAATCCATAAGAACCATCATCGGTCGTCACATAGAGATTTGTCGCAACTTCTTTCATCTGGTCTACTAAGATCAACAGATCTTTTGTCTTAGATCCCATGATCACATCACAGTCCACACCGTGCTCATGCAGCCATTTTACCTGCGGATATACCGGTGCTGTACCAACACCTCCGGCAACGAAAAGGATCTTCTTTTTCTTTAATTCTTCAATATCTTCGTCAATCAGGTCAGACGCACATCCAAGCGGGCCTACAAAATCCTGGAATGCATCTCCTTCCTGTAAATATGCCATACGCTCTGTAGATGCTCCGACAGTCTGGAATACGATCGTGATCGTACCTGCTTCCCTGTCATAATCACAAATGGTAAGCGGAATACGCTCGCCCTCCTCATCAATCTTTACAATTACAAACTGCCCCGGCTCACAGTACTGTGCCACACGAGGTGCTTTGACATCCATAAGATAAATCTTATCTGCCAGTTTTTCTCTTCTTACGATTGGATACATGGTCTCCTCCTAACATTTTTATATACATCAACATGCCCGTCAAAGTATTTATTTTCATACTTTAACATAATAAAGGAAAACACGTTAAATTTCAACGGCTTTCCTCTATTTTTTCTCAATTAGTTCTGTTTTTTCTCAAATTATTACTGCCAGATCCTGCAAAAAATCCTATTTTTCCCTTATTCTGCCTGTGAAAACAGGATCCTGTCGTTGACTAACCATCATTCCGCCTGCGAAAACAGGATCCTGTCATTGTCCAAACGCTTTCCGGCACAGACCGCAAACTGCTCTAACAGATCCTCCACCGTCATGCCCGCACGTTTTTCTCCGCTCACATCTAAGATGATATTTCCGGAATCCATCATCAGGGTACGGTTTCCAAGTTCTAATGCCTGGTGCATATTGTGGGTTACCATAAGGCAGGTGATCTTTCTCTCTGCAACGATCTGTCTGGTCAGGTCGAGCACTTTTTTTGCGGTTGCCGGATCCAATGCCGCCGTATGCTCATCTAACAGCAGGATCTTTGGTGTGACCATCGTCGCCATAAGAAGCGTCAGTGCCTGGCGCTGTCCTCCGGAAAGGAGTCCTACCGGCTGCTTCATACGATCCTCTAACCCCATATCAAGCAGTGCAAGGTGCTCCCTGAATTTTGCTTTATCCGCCGCATTGATACGGCTGAAATATGCATTTTTTGAGGTTTTGGCGCGAAGATAGGCAAGTGCCATATTTTCCTCGATCGTCATATGCGGCGCGGTTCCCTTTAAAGGATCCTGAAACAAATGACCAATCACCTTGCTCCGCACATGTTCTTTCTGGTAAGTGATATCCTCCCCATCTAACACAATAAGTCCCCGGTCGATAAAAAATGCTCCGGTGATTGCATTAAATAATGTAGATTTACCTGCTCCATTGCTTCCGATAATTGTTGCAAAGTCGCCATCCTTCAATTCCAGATTCAGATTTTTTAATGCGCATTTTTCATTGACAGTTCCCGGATTGAAGGTCTTGCTGACATTTTTCATAATTAACATCACGGTTCCTCCTTCTTCTGGTTCTGTTTCTGGATCTGTTCCATATATAACTGGTTTTCTGCCTTTGCAAGGCGGCGCTGTTTCATAAACGCTGCCTGCTTTTTCAGATAAGGCAGTGCGATCGCAAATGCAACGATAAGTGATGATACCAGTTTTAAACATTCTGCCGGAACATTTAATCTTAAAGCAATCGCTACGATAAAGCGGTACAGGCAGCTTCCTAATACCACGCCGATCACACGCTTTAACACACCGCCTTTTCCGATGATCGACTCCCCGATGATCAGACTCGCAAGTGCGATCGTTACCATTCCCGTTCCAAGATTGATATCACAGGATTTCTGATACTGTGCGAGCAGTCCGCCGGAAAGTCCGGTCATGGCATTCGCAACACAAAGTCCGATCGTGATCATAAGTCCGGTATTGATACTTGATGCCCTTACCATATCCGGGTTATCGCCGGTCGCACGGATGGAAAGTCCCAGTCTCGTATTTAAAAACCATGCCAGTATCACACCGACAATCACAACAAATACAGCTGCAACGATCAGTTTATACCAGGTTCCCCCGATATGATCTTTCGCCCATGAAAAAACCGTGTCACAGGAAAAAAGATTGATATTGGATGCAAAACCCATCACCGCAATGTTGATCGTGTATAATCCTGTATTTACGATGATTCCAGCTAAGATGGACTGAATACCCATTCTGGTCTGTAAAAATGCAGTAACGAATCCCGATACAACTCCTGCTGCCGCCGCCGCAAACAGTCCTAACACCGGATGTCCGGCAAGCGTCACCGTCGCACAGACTGCACAGCCTAATGTAAAGCAGCCGTCTGTTGACAGATCCGCAATATCTAATATGGAAAATGATACAAATAATGCAAGCGCAACCAGTGCATAGATAAATCCAAGTTCTAATGCGCTCTGTACAATGGAAAGTGTAATGATCGAACCCATAATCCCCTCCGGTTCCGTTTTTCTTCTATTCCGCTTTTATTCAAATTCTTCTGCGGTTGTAACTTCTTTTAATTCCTCACACATATCTTTAAATACACTGTCATCAATGCCAACAGCTGCAGCTGTCTCCGTGTTGACAGTCACGATACCACTGTCTAATGTGCGGACTGCTGTTGCTGCAGGATCAGCACCATTTACAAGGATGTCTGCTGCCATATCTGCCGTTGCAGTTCCAAGCTCTGTATAATTGACGCCATATCCTAAGAATGCTCCGTTTAACGCGAAGGAATCAGCTCCTGTATAGTGCGGGATCTTTGCATCTGCAAACTTTTCAAAGATTGCAAGCTCGGCTGTCATGATTGTGTTATCGGTCGGTGTGAATACTGCATCTACCCCTTCTGCCACAAGCGCATCTGCTGCTGCAGATACCTCTGCATTGGTGGTTCCTGTCTTTTCAATATATTCAATACCGTTTTCCTCACAGTAAGCGATTGCATCTGCAACCGGCACTTTTGAGGAATCCTGGCTCTTATCATATAACAGTCCGATTTTCTTTACATCCGGGTTGGCTGCCGTGATCAGTTTCATAACAGCCGTGGTGTCAAGTGCATCGGATGTGCCTGTGATATTTGCACCAGGTGCATTTAAATCTGCGACAAGTCCTGCGCTGACCGGATCTGATACTGCGGAGAATACAACCGGGATCTGATTGTCCTCTGTCGCATTCTGCATGATCATGGCTGCCGGTGTTGCGATCGGGATGATCACATCCACTTTTTCTGCAACCAGATCCGTTGCGATCTGATTTAAGGTAGAGGAATCTGCCTGACCATTATAGGTATAATCTGCATAATCGAATGTCACACCAAGTTCTGCACCTTTTGCATCAAGCTCTGCCTCGATCGCCTTCTCGATCTGGTTTAAGGAAGCATCATCTACATACTGGACGATACCAACTTTATATACCGTGCCATCTGCATTGGCGATCTCTGTCACATCCGCATTGGCATTCTCTTTTATTTCTGCGGTATTTGCATTATTCTGTGCATTTGTGTCTGTTTTCGCATTATTTCCCGTGCTGTTTCCACATCCACCAAGCACACCTGCTGTCATTGCCATCATTAATACTGCTGCCATCATTTTTCTTTTCATTTCTTTCCCCTTTCTGCGTCGTTCTCTGCGCATTACAGGTTTGTGCATAAGCACAAATCCTGTGTGCGAAAAATTCTATTTTTCGCACTTGTTCCCTCCAGATTTTAAATTTGGAAAAAGCCGTTTCGAGAGGTGGAATTCGTCATCATGCAAACTTTCGTTTACAATGTAAATGAATTTTACATTAAAAAACCGCCTCAGGTTCTTGCCTGAGACGGTAATAGTATCTATTATCGCGGTACCACTCATATTGACTGAAAAGTCCACTCACTTCATGTACAACCATACATGCCGGATGGGTAACGGGTCCGGTTCCCGGCGGCGCCTACTAAATTCTGTTCAGGCCGCCCTCAAAAGTCCATTCAGCAAATCCATCCATACTGCAATCCCACCACCTGCAGCTCTCTGTAATATCAAAAAATGCTTACTACTCTTTCTCAACGGTTTTTCTTTATGGGTATACTTTAATATATTAAAGTGATTTTGTCAACACGTTTTTTATTTTCTTTTTTTATTTTCTTTTTTCTCACACGGATTCATGTTATAATGTTGATGTATTATCCCATATAACTCCATAAATATAATTATGGGCTGGGAAATCCATATTTTTATTCAAAAGAAAAGTGGTATTTACCACGGAATGGAGGATTTTATAATGTATAAATTTACAGACGACTATTTAATTGGAATTGACGAGATTGATAATGAGCATCGTCGGTTATTTCAGATGATAAATGAAGCGATTGACCTTTCAAAAGAAAGTTCAGATATCTCTGTTATCTCTAAGAATCTGGTTTCCGGATTGAAAAATTACGCTGCAACACATTTCGCCCATGAGGAAGCTTACATGGAGCATATTCATGATCCTGAGCTTCCGATCCAAAAAAAAGAACATGAAGCATTTACAAAAAAAATCAACACTTTTGCTCTGGATACTTCTTCCCCGGAAGCAGCAAGGCAATCCCTAAACGACCTGCTGGCTTATCTGGCTCGCTGGTTATACCGGCATATCTTAAGCAGTGATACGATGATCGGAAAAATGTCTTCTATTTCTGCTGATGAAGAAGATCCATTTGCATTTTGCGAAAAATACAAAACCGGCGTTGAGTTAATTGATACTGAGCACCGACGGCTGTTTGAGATCATTCACGATACCAACGATCTGATTCACGCAGAACTTCTGCATGACAAATATGATGAGATCATGCACCTGCTTGTAGAATTAAAAGACTATACAGAATTTCATTTCCGTGATGAAGAAAATCTCATGGAACGCATCCATTATCCGGAAATCAGTGCTCAGAAACGTGCACATACTGCCTTCGTGGAACGTCTTGTTGAGGTTGATTTAACAGATTTGGACGAAATGGATGACAATCAGCAGGAATATCTGATTGACCTGATCAATTTTTTGTCCGGCTGGCTGATCAATCATATCTTAGGTTCCGATAAAAAGATTGGTGAGTATATGCGTGAACATGGAATCAAGGAAGAATAGGCTCAAAGAAAAACAAGAACACAAAAAATAATATCTGATTACTAAAAATTTTAAAAGGACAGAAACTGGATTCTTCGGATTCCAACTTCTGTCCTTTTCCTATGCATCTATTTGTTACTGTTCACATCTCCAAGTGTGACCAGCAGCGATTATTCTTCCCAGCTTACACATGCAGAACATATCCGGTTTACGAGAAATATACCAGCTCATCTTCCGGTTTTTCTGCCGGTTCGATGGATACCGGATAAAGTACCGGTCCTTTTCCCTTATACTCTCTCGCAAATTCCACATGCACTTCCGCAGTGATATTGATCCAGGATTTGTGCGGGATCTTGCCCTCATCCGCATATTTACACTTAAATCCGATAAATGTCACATCCTCGATGCAGCATGTCATCGCAAAACGTCCCGGCACAAACACTCCTTTTTTAAGTTTTTCCGGATTGTATACCAATGCCAGGAAAGATACTTTTTTGCCCTCATATTTTTTCGGATTATCCATACAGTCCATGTACCAGATTGCATAGTCTGCATCGGTGATCTCGATCACATCCGCAGAAAGATCAAACGGAAGTTCCTCCGGACGTTCATCCAAGCTGCCGTCCTCACGCTCGAAGACGAGCTGTGCCTTGCGGTTCTGTGCCTTGACATTACGGCGGCATTTGCCTTTGTCCGTGCTGTCATCACAGCGGTTAAAGATCACGACATCTGCCTGAAATAACTGCTCCATTACCATGGTACGCATATTTGCAAGATACATGTCAAACGTTGTCGCATCCACAGTCGCTAACTGCTGTACGATCACCCAGTGTTTCGGGAGTTCCATATCCATCAGTGTTCCCATTCCCCAGGTACCATTGTATTCGATAAACACCTGCTCCGGCAGATATTCCGCCTGCACTTTGTTTAAAAACTCTTCGGTAAAATCCTCTTCATTTTCTACCATGACAAGTCTGGCGTTGATTTTTTTTAACTCCTCCTCGTCATATTCGACATCTCCGTCCTCACAGCAGATCACAACACTTCTTCCACCCTCAGTGAAACCATCATCAAATAACGTCTCCTTCACCAGAGTCGTCTTGCCGCTGTCCATAAAACCGGTAAATAAATATACTGGTATTTCGTTCATATAAATCTCCATTCCTGAGTAACTTTTTCCCGCTTTTACGCGATTCCAAACAGTTCCTCTAATCTGTGTTCGTCAATATGTGTACCAATCACACAGAGTCTTCCGGTATAATCTGGCTCTCCCTCACGGATCTCGTACTCACCCGGAACCATGTCAAAGTAGATCCAGGAACCATTCACATCGGCTACCATACCTTTTGCACGAAGGATCTCGCCGTAGTCGTCTGTCTCGCAGAGTGTCTTTAACACTTCCTCAATCTGCTCTTTTGTAAACTTATGA
>ULQY01015110.1_pt1 | contig 15266 bp, 10 predicted proteins | sample 1954671 | NCBI WGS metagenome assembly ULQY01 (sample SAMEA4835660, study PRJEB28245) | human gut metagenome | biome: gut microbiome; material: fecal sample | place: Denmark | collected 2008 | reverse complement strand
AAAAAATAGCATATAATAAGTACAAAAGAAAAGTAAAGGAGGAAAAAATGAAAGTTATAGATAAAATAGCTTTAGTTTTAATTATAATTGGAGCTATTAATTGGGGATTAATTGGATTTTTTAATTTTAACTTAGTAGCAGTTATATTTGGAGAGATGACTTGGATTTCAAGAGTTATATATGCTTTAGTAGGAATATCTGGTTTATGGGGAATGAAATTATTATTTGATGATTAAATATAGAGTAGAATTGTTTAAATAAGACAGTTCTACTTTTTTTATATTATAGTAAAACTTAAAAGCTTTTTTTACTTGAAAATAAAAGAAAAATGATATATAATACCATCGATTTAGAATTAGGAGGATAAGAAATGTTAAGTGCAAATGGAGTTACAGTTAGATTTGGAAAAAGGGTGTTATTTGAAGATGTAAATATACGTTTTGGAAAAGGAAATTGTTATGGAATTATAGGAGCAAATGGCGCTGGGAAATCTACATTTTTAAAAGTTTTATCAGGAGAGATAGAACCAAGCAAAGGAGATGTAAGTTTAGATAAAGGAGAAAGACTATCTGTTTTAAAACAGGACCACTTTGCTTATGAAGATTGTACTGTTATGGATACAGTAATTATGGGAAATAAAGAGTTGTATGACATAATGAAGGAAAAAGATGCAATTTATAGTAAACCAGATTTTTCAGAAGAAGATGGAATGAAGGCAGCAAAATTAGAAGAAAGATTTGCTGAATTAGACGGATGGAATGCAGAGTCAGATGCAGCAAAACTTTTAAATGATTTAGGTATTATTCCTGAAAATCATTATAAATTAATGAAAGAAATAGAAGCCAGAGATAAAGTAAAAGTTTTATTAGCTCAAAGTTTATTTGGAAATCCAGATGTACTTTTACTAGATGAACCTACTAATGATTTAGATTTAAAAAGTATTAACTGGTTACAAGAGTTTTTAATGGAATTTGAGAATACTGTAATTGTAGTATCTCATGATAGGTACTTTTTAAATAAAGTTTGCACACATATAGCAGATGTTGATTTCGGAAAAATAAAAGTTTATCCAGGAAATTATGACTTTTGGTATGAATCTAGCCAATTAGCATTAAAACAAGCAAGAGAACAAAATAAAAAGAAAGAAGATAAAATAAAAGAATTACAAGATTTTATTGCAAGATTTAGCGCTAATGCATCGAAATCAAAACAAGCAACATCTAGAAAGAAAACTCTAGAAAAAATAGAACTAGATGATATAAAACCATCTAATAGAAAATACCCATATGTAGACTTTAAACCAGATAGAGAACCTGGAAAAGAAATATTACAAGTAAAAAATATATCTAAGACAGTAGATGGCGTAAAATTATTAGACGGAATTTCTTTTGATGTAAAACAGGGAGACAAAATTGCATTTTTAGCAGATAATGAACTTGCTAAAACAGTATTATTTCAAATAATTGCAGGAGAATTAGAGCCAGATGCAGGAGAGTTAGTATGGGGAACTACAATTACACAAAATTATTTCCCAAAGGATAATAATTATTTGTTTGAAACTGATGAGAATGTAACAGAATGGCTTAGAAAATATTCGAAAGATCCAGACGAAACATATGTTAGAAGTTTCTTAGGAAGAATGTTATTTTCAGGTGATGAAGCATTAAAAGAAGTTAAAGTCTTATCAGGAGGAGAAAAAGTAAGATGTGTTTTATCAAAAATGATGTTATCGGGAGCGAACTTTTTAATTTTTGATGAACCAACAAACCATTTGGACATGGAAAGTATAACATCTGTCAATGAAGGAATGAAGAAGTTTATTGGAAATATTTTATTTACATCACATGACCATGAATTAACTCAAACAGTAGCAAATCGAATTATTGATATTAAAGAAGATGGTAAAGTGATAGATAGAGAAGTTACTTATAATGAATATTTAGGTGTAGAATAGAAAAATTCTAGTTATAAAGTAAATAAATATTTGGTTAAGGAAGGAATAACAAATGGATAAGATAATAAATACGATTGCAGAAGAATTAAATATAAAGCCTAATCAGGTTGAAAGTACAGTAAAATTAATAGATGAGGGAAATACTATACCATTTATTGCAAGATATAGAAAAGAAGTAACAGGAGGATTAAGCGACGAAATCCTTAGGGATTTAGGAGAAAGACTAACATACTTAAGAAATTTAGAAAAAAGAAAAGAAGAAATTATAAAGTCAATAGATGAACAAGGAAAATTAACTGATGAAATATTGCAAGCAGTTGCTATAGCAAAAACATTATCAGAGGTAGAAGACATATATAGACCATATAAACAAAAGAAAAAAACAAGAGCAACAGTAGCTAAAGCAAAAGGCTTAGAACCATTAGCAAAAATAATTATAGAACAAAAAGAAGTAAAACCAATAGAAGAAGTTGCAAAAGAATATGTAAATATTGATAAATTATCTGATGAAGATAAGAAAAACAAAGATAAAGTTGTTGCAACTGTTGAAGATGCAATACAAGGAGCATTAGATATTATTGCTGAAGATATTTCAGATAATGCTAAATATAGAAAAGCAATAAAGAGAATATGTTATAGAGAAGGTCAAGTAGTAACTAGAGCATCTAAGCCTGAAGAAAAGTCTAATTATGAAATGTATTATGAATACCAAGAGGCAATAAAATTTATTCCAAGTCATAGAATTTTAGCAATTAATAGAGGAGAAAAAGAAGAATTTTTAAAAATTAAATTAGAAAAACCGGAAGAGAAAATATTGAAATATATTGAAAAAGATATAATAAAAAATACAACTCAATTTACAGAAATGTTAAAAACAACGATTGAAGATAGTTTTAAAAGATTAATAGAACCTTCAGTTGATAGAGAAATACGTTCAGATTTAACAGAAAAAGCAGAAGAAAAGGCAATAAAAGTATTTGGAAAAAATTCAAAACAATTACTACTAGGAGCTCCTATAAAAGGTAAAACAGTTATGGGATTTGATCCTGCATATAGAACTGGATGTAAAATAGCAATAATAGATGAAACAGGAAAGTTGTTAGATTATACAACAGTATATCCAACAGAACCTCAAAATGATGTTGTAGGAGCTAGAAAGGAATTACTTAAACTAATTGAAAAAGATAAAGTAGATATGATTGCAATAGGAAATGGAACAGCTTCTCGTGAGTCTGAAATGTTTGTAGCAGACATGATAAAAGATACAAAAAGAGATGTACATTATGTAATTGTAAGTGAAGCGGGAGCATCTGTTTATTCTGCATCAAAACTAGCAACAGAAGAATACCCAGATATAAATGTTTCTATTAGAGGTGCAATATCAATTGCAAGGAGATTACAAGACCCATTAGCAGAATTAGTAAAAATAGATCCAAAAGCTATAGGAGTTGGACAATATCAGCATGATGTAAACCAAAAAAAATTAGCCGAGAGTTTAACTGGAGTAGTAGAGGATAGCGTTAATAAAGTAGGAGTTGATGTAAATACTGCAACACCATCTTTATTATCTTATGTATCAGGAATTAATAATACTATTGCAAAAAATATTGTAAAATATAGAGATGAAAATGGAAAATTAAAAAATAGAAAGCAATTATTAAAAGTTCCTAAACTTGGAAAAGTAGCCTTTGAACAATGTGCAGGATTTTTAAGAATATTAGATGGAGATAATCCTCTTGAGATAACTGCTGTACACCCAGAAAGTTATGAGGTTGCGGAGAAATTATTAAATGAGATTGGCTTTGATAAAAAAGACTTAAAAGATAAAGAAAAATTAGAAGCTATACAAAATAAATTAAAAACAGTTGATATTGCAAAAACTTCAACAGATTTAAATGTAGGAGAAATGACATTAACAGATATTATAGAAGAGCTTTCAAAACCAGGAAGAGATCCTCGTGAAGATATGCCAAAGCCAATTTTACGTAGTGATGTATTAAAATTAGAGGATTTAAAAGAGGGAATGGTATTAACAGGTACAGTAAGAAATGTAATTGATTTTGGAGCTTTTGTGGATATAGGTGTTAAACATGATGGTCTTGTACATATATCTGAAATGAGTGAAAAATTTATTAAAAATCCATCTGATATTGTATCAGTTGGAGATGTTGTAAAAGTTAAGGTTATTAAGATTGATAAAGAAAGACAAAAAGTTGGATTATCAATGAAAGTATAAAATATAGAATTTTATATAAAAGAATAAGTCATATAATAAAAAATATAATAATTTCGGCTCAATACGAACAAATATAAAATCTAAAAATAGCTAAATGATACTTCCCAAAAGAATTTTGGGTTCCCTCATTTAGCTATTTTAAAATTTTCTAATTTATTCTTCAATCACATTCAATTATTATATTTTTTATTATATGACTTATTCTTTATTACATGAATAAATATTTTACTCTGTCATATATTTATTTCTAATTTCTTCAATTTCGTCATAATGATTTTTCAAAATATCTAAGAAAACATCATCAATATTAGGGTCAAATTGAGTTCCTCTAAATTTTTCGAATTCAGAAATAACAATATTAATAGGTAAAGAATCTCTATAAGCGCGTTTTGATGTCATTGCATCAAAACTATCAGCAATAGAAGCAATTCTTGCCAAATATGGAATATTTTCACCAGCTAATTTGCCTGGATATCCAGTACCATCATATTTTTCATGATGATGTTCAACAATTGGTAAAATATTTTGAAATATTTTTGCGTGTGACAAAATATGAACACCAATATTAGGATGTTGCTTTATTTGAGAATATTCATCATCATCAAGTTTTCCGTTTTTTTGTAAAATTGCGTCAGGAACACCGATTTTTCCAATATCATGGAATAAACCACCAATTCTTAAAGTATTTAAATCTGCTTCTGGTAATCCTAAATATTTTCCTATTAAAACAGAATATTCAGAAACACGGTCAGAGTGACCACGAGTATAAGTATCTTTTGCTTCTACTGTATAACGTAGAGTTTGAATACTTTCTAAGTAAGCACTTTCTAACTTTTCGTAAGTATCTGATAATTCATCATTAATTTTTTTGATTTGATTCATTTGTTTAATAGATTTAATTCCAGACTCAATTAATAAAAGCAACTGATCAAATTTGTCTCCCTTTTCACAATATCCTTGAATATCTAATCGTTTAATTGTCTCTAAAGGAGGAGCTAAATCTTTATGTCCAGTTAGTAACAAAATATACAAGTCTTTATTAAATTTTCTGATTTCTTCTACTACTTGATCACCATGAAATGGAGTCATAATGAAGTCTAAAATCATTAAATCAAAATGCTCATTTTTTACTTTTTCAATTGCTAATTGAGGGTCTGTAACACCTGTAAAATTATAGCCAGATCTTTTTAAAAATATAGATAAAGAATCAATAATACCTTCTTCATCATCAACGGCTATAATTTTATAATTATTATTTTCATTATTTTCTAAATTTTGCAATCCTTTTCTCATATTAATTCCCCATTTTATTAATATTTGTTCACATTATATTAATAAATGCTAGAAAAATCAATAGATTTTGTTAAAAAAATTATGTAAAAAATAACCAATTTTTATATAGTAACACTTTGAGTGTGATAATATAAAATAAAAATGAATTAAACTTGTAATGTTTTATAAATAAAACTTTAAGTTTAATTCATTTTTTAGTTATTTATAAGTAAAACTATTGTAAAGGTAATGTTATAGTAAAAGTAGTACCTTTTCCTAATTCAGAATCAACTGTAATATTGCCATTGAAGTGTGCTTTTATTGTAGAATATGACATATATAAGCCTAATCCTGTTCCATTTTTTCCTTTAGTAGTTATCATTTCTTTAAATAATTTTTCTTTTACTTTATCTGGTAGTCCAGATGCATAATCTTTAATTGAAATAAGTAGATTATTGTCTTCTTTTTCAACTATCAAATCAATTGTTTGTTCTGTTTTTCCTTCATATGCTTGGATTGAATTTGAAACCATATTATTAATTACTTGGACTAAACTATTTACATCTCCATGAATTATAGTATTTTCGTCAGTTTTTAGTGAAATATTTAAATAAATAATAGCATTTTTTAATTCATGTTTCATTAGGATATTTACTCTTTTTAATAATTCTTCAATTGTAAAAGAAATATCTTCTTCATTTGAAAGATTAACAGCTTGTCCTTTTACTGTTGTAATAATATCTGACATATATTCTGTATAATCTTTGATTTTAACAATCCAAGAATTCATATCTTTAGCAATATCGTGATGATCTTGAGAGTTTACATCTGGATCATCAATAGAAGAATCATATTCTTTAACAAGATCAGATAAACCTTCTGCTGCTCCTGAGATAGACATGATAGGTGTTTTTAAATTATGTGCTATACCACCAATTAGTTGTCCTAAAGAAGCTAATCTTTCACGTTCCATTAACATTGATTGGTTTGATTTTAATTGATTTACATTATTTTTAGTAAAGCTTTGTGTTAAATTAAATGATAAAGAAAGGTCTGCTAATTCATCTTCGGATGTAACAATTAAATTATTATTTAAATTAATATCATTTTTATTAGTAGAAGCAATTTCTTTTAGTTTATTTGAAACTGTTTTTATTTCTCTTGAAAGTGAAACAGAAACATAAACTAATATAAAGAAAATTATAATATATAAAACAATATCACAAGTTAAAATAGCTTTTAAAAATGTCGGTTGCATAGTATTATATCTAAAACCTGCATAACAAAAATCACCATTAGTTAAATAACATTTTATTGCAATACCTTCACTATCTAAGCAAAAATAATCATATGTTCTTCCATTTTGCATTTCTGACTTTTCTAAAGTATATTTAACAAAAAAGTTTTCTAATTTAGAATTATCTGATACAAGTTGATTTCCATTACTATCAATAATAAAATATTGATGAGAGTCATCTAATAATGTTATATTTTTTAAAGTTGTTTCTATTTCTTCTTTTGAATCAAAAACTTTATCAAAAGAATTAGAAATTATTGTTAAATAAGAGTTATAGTAAATATCTCCAGTTTTTTTAGAAGCTTGTACATAACCTACAAGAGAGATGAAGATTAAAGATACAAGTACTAAAGGAGAAAATTGTAATATTAACTTGACTGGGAGTGATTTTAATTTACTCCTTCTTTTTTCAGAATATTCTAATTCTATTTTTTGCATCAAATCAGGATACATTGTATTTAGTAAATTTAATATATATCCAAATTCATTTTTTGAAAATACAAAACTTATTACAGATGCTAATGTAAAAAATGATAAATAAATCAAACATATTTTTAAAATAGTTACAGGATAAGCATCTATTATAATAAATGTCAAAGGTAAAAATATTAAAGGTAATAATATTTCTAGAAAATATAATAAGTAAGGTGTATTATAGCAAAAACCTCTGATTTTGTGTAAAATTAATAGCTTTTTTTGTGATGATAGTTTTTCATTATTTTCACTTAATTTATAAAATTGTTTATATATCAAGTAAGCTCTGATAAATAATATAATTAAGCTACAAAATACAATAATCATAATCAATAAAACATATTGTCCGAGTGTATGTAACTCCATCAAATTCAACTTGAAATTGATTATCTACACTCTCAGGTGGATAATTTAGTATCTTGGGTAAGACGGGGTATAAACATAATGCTATTAAAATTGGAATTATTAAATACAATAAAATAATTCGCAAAAAACAAGTGTTAATTTTTTTCTTCATTTGTTTTAGTCTCCTTTGTTAATATATTTTTTAAAGAATTTATTAATATAATTTTTGTCGATTGTTGGCCAAGATAAATGTGAATTTTTCATGTAATTAATAGTAAAATCGTTTTTCATAATAATATTAGAGTTGTAAGAAGATTTACTTGTTAAGTCATTTATTATTCCTAAGATATCTGATTTATTTTTAATATATTCATAAAATTTTTCATCAGATACTACTTTAATTTTTTGATTTTCGGGTTTTAATTGATTAATTAAATCAACTAATTTTATTTCTTGATTATTGTATATATGAAATATTTTTTGATAACTACTATTAAGTAATATTAAAGAAGAGATAATATCTGCACAAGTATCAACAGGGCTTAAATCAATCTTAAAATTAGAGAAAGAATTAGCTAATTTATCTAATTTAGAAAGAGTTATAACTCTATTTAAGAAGGCATTTTTATCATCATTTTCTTGAAATTTCGCATCAGAGTATCTAGCGCATATATTTCCAAGACGATAAATAGATGCTTTTAAATCAGAGTGCAAAATAGCTTCTAAAATATTGTATTCAGCTTCAAATTTAGTTTTTATATAAATATTTTCAGAATAATTTTGACCTATGTAAAGGACATGTTCATCAAAAATACTAGGTTTTGCGTTTTCAGGAAGTGAAGCTGATATAGAAGTAGTAGATATATGGTTCATATAAATAGAAAAATCTTTACAAAAATCAATGATATGGTTAGTTCCAGTTACATTGATTAGCTCAAATAAGTCCTTATTACCATAATGGTCAACAATAGCTGCAGAATGAATAACCAAATCAATGGTTTCTCCTAGTTTATGATATTCTTCATTAGATAAACCTAATTGTGGTAAAGAAATATCTGCAACTAATACATGAATACGACTATCTACATATTGTAACATAGAGTTTCCAAAATAGAAAGATAGTTTATTTAATAATCTTTCTTTGGAGTCTTTTCCATTTTTATGACGAACAACGCAATAAACATTACTATTTGTTTTGTGCATTAATTCATTTAATATATGAACACCTAAATAACCAGTAGCACCAGTTAATAAAATATTTTTTACAGATAATTTTTCTGGTGAAAAATCTTCTTTAAAGTTGTAAAAAATATTATCAGAAATGGTTCTTTTATATACATTAGATTTTTTAGGATAATAGAAATTATCTGAAATTTCCCTTATTGTTTTTAACTCATAAATATCTTGAATATTAACAAGATAATTTTCTTCAAGTAATTCTATTGTAATTTTCATTAAAGTAAGTGAGTCTGCACCTAGTTCTAGAATGTTATCATCAATACCAATTTGTTTTATATGCATAGAATTTTCTAAGATTGACTGGAATGTTTTTTCAAAATCATTTCTAGGAGCAATGTATTTTTTCTTCTTTTCAACTTTAATTTCCATTGATAATAAAGCTTTTCTATCAACTTTTCCATTGCTAGTAAGAGGTAATTTATCTAAAAATACGAAAAAGTTTGGTACCATATATTCCGGAACAAGTTTAGAAATATAAGTTTTTAAATTATCAACAGATTCTTTTTCATCCATTACTACATATGCCACAAGATAAGAGTCTGTATCTCCGTTCTTTTTAGGTAATACGACACATTTATTAATATGAGGATGTTTTAATAATTTGCTTTCTATCTCTCCAATTTCAATACGAAATCCCCTAATTTTTACTTGATTATCAATTCTACCCATATAATACAAGTCTCCATTAGAGTCAAGTACAGCATTATCGGCAGAATGGTATAAGATTTCATCAGGATAATAAGGATTTTTAACAAATCTATTTTTATTAAGTTCAGGACGATTTAAGTAACCTTTACAAACACCAAGCCCACTTACACACATTTCACCTTCTACACCAAAAGGCAAAATATTAAGATATTTATCCATAACGTATACTTTTAAAGTAGGTATTGGTTTTCCAATATTAGAATCACTAGAAAGCAAATCTTCATCACTTAGTTCTTTAAATGTAACATGAACTGTTGTTTCAGTAATTCCATACATGTTAATTATTTTAGTAAAAGAATATTTTTCTTTCCAAGGTCGTACTAAATTTGGCTTTAAAGCTTCTCCTCCAAAAATGATATAACGAACAGATAAAGAATTATCAGTATTTAAAAGTTCTCTATCTAATAAGTTATAAAAATAAGTAGGAGTTTGATTTAATACAGTTACTTTTTCATCTCTTAATAGTTGCAAGAACTTCTTAGGATCTTTTGCAGTTGGCTCAGGTACTAATATTAATTTACTACCATATAATAAAGAGCCATATAATTCCCAAACAGAGAAGTCAAAAGCAACTGAATGAAACATAGTCCATACATCATTTTGGTTAAAATCAAACTGGAAGTTGCTGTTTTTTATTAAACGTACAACATTTCTATGGCACAACATAACTCCTTTAGGAGTACCAGTAGAGCCTGAAGTATATATAATATAAATTAAATCCTCAGGTGAATTAAGACAAGGCAAATTAATAGTATCGTTTTTATAAATAGGATTAGAATCTACATTATCTAATAAATAACATTCAATAGGAATATTTAAATCTTTTTGATGAAGTTTGTTTGTTAAAAAGATTTTTGCTGAGCTATCTTTTAACATGAAAGATACTCTTTCTTGTGGATAAGATAAGTCGATAGGTAAATAACAGCCACCTGCTTTTAAAATACCTAAAATTCCAACTACCATTTCAAGAGATTTGTTTAAGCGAATGGCAACCACATCATTTGGTTTTATTCCTATATTTCTTAAAAAATGAGCTACTTGATTAGCCTTTTTATTTAACTCATCATAAGTTAAATAAGAACCATTGTATTTAATAGCAATATTATTAGGAGTTAGTTGTACTTGTTCTTCAAATAGTTGAGAAATTGTTTTATTAGAAGGATAAGAACAATCATTTTTTTCTGAAAGTGCTAAAATTGCTTTTAATTCTTTAGGTGTCGTAATTAAAATGTCTTTTAAATTTATTTTTGGGTTTTTTAAGATTTGTGAAATTATATATAAAATTCTAGAATGAATTTGTCTAATATCTAAATCTGTATACTTTGATATTTTATAATCATAAGCAATATTAATAGAACCAGAATCATTCAAGTCAAAAAGATGAATGTCAAAGTCATCAGAAATAGAACCATTAAAACTCCATTCAGAAGAATATTTTATATCATCATCAGTTTTAATTTTAGTTATTTGATAAGATAAAAGTACTTGATAAAGGTTTGGAACTTTAGAATTTTCCTTTCTTATATCTTCTAAGATATTTTGATAAGAATATTTTTGATGTCTGTAAATAGAAGCAAAATTAGTAGCAATTTGACTAACGAAAGTAGAAAAGTCTAAATTATCTTCTATTTTTATACGTGCAGGGACAGTATTAATAAACATTCCCATTGTATCTTTTTGACTAACAGAAGTTCTGTTTAAGATAGGTGTACCTAGAATAAAGTCATTAGAATGATTAACTCTACCAATATAAATAGAATAAACAGCCATAAATAAATTGAATAAAGAGACATTATGAGCATGACAGAAGTCATTCATTTTCTTTATTAGGCTAGAAGGTAAATGAAGTATCTTTCTTTTCGCCTTGTAAGAAAAGTTTTGTTTTATATTTTTTTTGAAAGTAGGCATAGTAATACTATCTGGACGATTTTCTAAATAGTTTTGCCAGAATTCTTTATCTTTTTGAAATTTATTACTTGATAGATATTTTTGTTCATAATTAATATAGTCGATGTAAGAAGCTTTATTGGTTTCCATAGGAATATTATGAGAAATACTATAATATTTCTTGATAATATTTTTTGCAATTAAACCCAAAGTCCAAGAATCAGAGATAAGATGATGAATGTTAACAACAACACCACCTGTTGAATCAGGATATTTGAAAATTTTAAAATCAAATAAATCTGAATGTAAAATATCAAAAATATGAGATCTCATTTTTCTTTCAAGTTTACGCAAATCTGTTTTAGAGGAAATTTCTAAAACATCTATGTTATAATCAAGATCTTTTTTAAAAGATTGATATATGCAACCATCTTTAATATAAAATTGAGCGTGAAGATTATCATTTTCAGCAACAATTAAATGAAGAGCTTCTTTTAAAGCATTAATATCAAGTGGTTCAAAAATATTTATTGTACCACAAATATTATTAATATTAGAACCATTATAAAATAATTCTGTATTCCAAATACTTTTCTGAGCATTAGTTAACTCATAAACATCCTTTTCCATTTTATTCACCTTTTACCTTTATTGTATTATTTAGTCAAATTATATATTTTTTTACTTAAAAATGTCAATAGAATTTTATAACTGATACTAAAAGTTTCATAAAAAAAAGAGTTTAGTTTAAAATTGCTAAAGTTGGAAAGAATATTTTTGAGGTGGAATATTTGAAAAAAATAAAAAAAAGAAAATACTTAAAAAAATCATTAAAAATATTTATCATTTTATCAATTCTTTGGGTTGTTGCTTTTTATTTATATAATACATACCAAAAGATAGAAATTAATGATAATTATGTTGCAACAAGGACACAATCCACATTAAAAGAACAAACTGTGGAAAACGTTCAGAATAATAGCAAGAAAATTGCAGATGTTTTAGAAGAAACGACAGAAAAGGTTGTGGGTATTTCAAAATTAAAAGAAACAGGTAATAGCATATTATCAAAAAGTTCAGAAAGTGAATTAGGACTAGGGACAGGATTTATTGTGACAGAAGATGGATATATAGTAAGTAATGAACATGTGACAGGCAGTAAGTATAGTAGATGTTATATAACGTTAGAAAATGGGACAAATTATGATGGAACAGTAGTATGGAGTGATAGTGATTTAGATTTATCTATTACAAAAATAAATGCGAAAAATTTACCGTATGTTACTTTAGGAGATTCTAAAAGCATAAGAGTTGGAGAAACGGTATATGCAATTCGGGAATCCTATTGGATTTGAATTTAGAAGGACTGTAACGTCAGGAATAATAAGTGCAAAAAATAGAACAATAAAAATAGAAGAAGAAAGCAAATCTTCTTATATGACAGATTTAATACAAACAGATGCTACTATTAATCCTGGAAATAGTGGGGGGCCTTTGATTTATCCAAATGGAGATATTATAGGAATTAATACAGTTAAAATATCTACTGCTGAAGGAATTGGCTTTGCAATACCTATTAATATTATAAGACCAATTATTGAAAGTTTTAAACAAATAGGAAGTTTTGAAGAAGCAACTATAGGCATTTATGCTTATGATAAAGAAGTAGTACCATATTTAAATACAAATTTAAATAATAATTTTCAAAAGGGAATTTATGTTGCGCAAATTACTAGTAATGGTCCAGCAGATAATACAGAATTAAAAAATGGAGATATTATTACAAGTATTGATAATATAGAGCTAAATACTATGAATGATTTAAGAGAATATATTTATACAAAAAAACCAAATGATGAAGTGAATTTAAAGATTATAAGAGGAAAGATAAATAAAGAATTCAATATTGTACTAGGGAAAAAATAAAAAGAGACCACCCGTAAGCAATATAAGCTTTTGGGTGGTGGTGAGATTAATAGATGTAGTACACGTGATCATTGCACTGCATCTTTTTTGATCTAATGTCTTCTGGTGTTATTGTAACAATAACATCAGATGTTTTTCCGTTATAGTTAACGGATTTTGTTATTGTTCCAATAATGGACTCATTACAACGACCTTTTTGAAAGGCCTGATCAATGAGACACCATTTAACTAAATCTGCTAAAGAATTCAAATAATCTCTCCCCTTTCTGTATAGTATAGAGATTAATTATAACACAGATATAATTAAAATACAAATTAAGGCAAGTTAATGTTTAAAAATATAATATTAAAAAGAAGTATTTTCATTAAATGCATATTTTCTAACATAATCTTTTGTTTCTTTATTATTCATATAAACTTCAGAACGAGATTTTTTTAAGAATTCAATAATTTGATAAACATCAATCCAAATTTCATTAGGACTATCTACTTGAGACTCATCAAATATTAGTTGCATACCAAAATGAAGATGAGGAACATTAATATTATTCACATTTTCCTTTGTGCTATATCCAGTCATTCCTAAATATCCTATTACATCACCAGCATTAACTGTTTTTCCTTCTTCTAAACCTTCTACATAGGGATGATTTTTTCTTAAATGTGCATAATAATAATATCTTTTTGTGTCAAAACTTCTAATTCCTATTCTCCAACCGCCATATTGGTTCCAGCCTAAATTTTCTACTATACCAGATTCAACAGCAATAATTGGAATGCCAATACTTCCCATTAAATCATTTCCTAAATGAGTTCTTTTAAATCCATAAGATCTCGAATTTCCAAAGTCATCATAATGAGAAAAAGAATAATTTTTAGCAATTGGTAAAAATGCTTTTAAACCATAACGAGATTTAAAAGATTTTGTACCATCTTCATTTTCTGTTTCAATTTCGTAATTTCCAATAAAGTTGCTAAGTACAGCAGAGTAACTTTCATAGTAATAATCATAGAATTTTAAATTATTTGTCAAATCTGATATGGTTTCAACATTAGATAATTTATTTACTAAAGTATCTAAATCAGATTTTTTGAAACTTTTAAAATCTCCACCATTTTTACAAGCTAGATAAGCTAATAATTCAATCCAGTTATATATTATTCCATTATTATTATTATTATGTGAGTCAATATCAAGCTTTGCTGTTAAATTTAGAGCTTCAGAAGTTATATTAAAATCAACCCATTTTATAAAGTTAGTATTATTAGTTTCTTGTGTGTCATTTGCAAATGAATAAAATAATATAATGCTAGTAAATAAAGTTATAATAATAGTAATGATTATTATTAAATTTTTATTAATTTTAAAAGACTTTATAATCAAAAGACTCACCCCATAAATTATATGGAAAATTGAAAACGAATATGATACAATAAAAAGAATAAAGGAGGAAGAAAATGAATAAATATATGAAAATAGCAAAAGAAAATTCTAAAAAATGGATGGATTTAGAAGGAGGACCATTTGGTGCAGTAATAGTAAATAAAGAAGGAGAAATTATATCAAATGGAAATAATAGAGTATTGAAAGAAAAAGATCCAACCCAACATGCAGAAATTGTTGCAATAAGAGAAGCGTGTAAAAAGTTAAATACATATGATTTATCTGAGTATGAATTATATACTTCATGTGAACCATGCCCAATGTGCTTATCTGCTATTATTTGGGCCAATATAAAAACGGTATATTATGGATGTACAAAAGAAGATGCAGGTAGTATAGGATTTAGAGATGACAAAATTTATGAGTTCTTAAAAGGTGAAAACGTAGATTTAATAGATTTAAAGCAAATTGATAGAAAAGAATGTTTTAAAGAAATGGAGAATTATAAAAAGAATCAAGGAATTATATATTAAAAAGTTGACAT
>ULQY01000503.1_pt1 | contig 15461 bp, 7 predicted proteins | sample 1954671 | NCBI WGS metagenome assembly ULQY01 (sample SAMEA4835660, study PRJEB28245) | human gut metagenome | biome: gut microbiome; material: fecal sample | place: Denmark | collected 2008 | reverse complement strand
ACGGACTGCCAGTATCGGCTTTCCCGAAACATTCATCCCGTTTACCGCCTCGGTTGGTGGATAGTAGGTGGCAATTGTCTGACCTTCTTTTACCATCTCCACTGTACGGATGCTCCAGTAATCTATGGAACCATCCTCATTGACCTTTGGTTTTCCATCCACATCCGGATTGAAATGAAGTTCATAGCGGCCGTTTTCTGCATTGACCGGTGGCTGTCCTTTTGCAATACATACATCTCTCATGTACACTCCGCCATCGATCATCTCCTGGATCGCCGCTTCGTCAATTCCATTGGTTACCCGCTGGGTGCGGATATACCGCACCAGCTCTGATAATGTGTATCCCTCTCCGGCCTCCGGCGGCTGCAATGTCAAATATGCTTCCATACTATCCTGTGAAATCCGGACAACCGCACCTCTCATTGAAATATCTTCCATGGCATTTTCCCCTCTCTGCTATAGAAATCCGAAACCATTTATTTCATTTGTGCCAGCCGCGCTTCTACCTGAGCCATCATCTGCTCATACTTTGCCAGCTTGTCTTTCTCTTCCTGTACCTTTTCTGGTTTTGCGTTATTTAAGAATTTTTCATTGGAAAGCATGCCCTTAGAACGTGCAAGTTCCTTCGTCAGCTTATCTTTTTCTTTATGCAAACGCTCTTTTTCTTTTTCAAAATCTACCAGATCCTCCAGTGGCAGATAAAGAACTGCTCCCGGAATCACAACGGAAACCGCATCCTCACTGATACCGTTTTTGTCTGCCTGTACTATAATCTCGCTGGTAGAAGCAAGATTTACATATACTTCCTTATTTTCTTCAAAAACAGTGCGAAGCCCTGCATCCTCAGATGTAATATAAAGCTTTGCCTTTCTTGATGGCGGAACATCCATTTCTGTGCGGACATTACGGATTCCCTTAACGAGATCCTTACAGTGCTCAATGGCAGATTCCTCTGCCGGGAAGTTCCACTCTTCTTTGTACTCCGGCCACTTGGAGAGCATAATCGTCTCTTCCTCTGACTGTAATGTACAGAAGATTTCTTCTGTGATAAATGGCATATACGGATGTAACAGTTTCAATGCCTCGGTCAGTACGGTCTTTAAGGTCCACAGTGCTGCATTGGCAGATACCGGATCTTCATCCTTTTTATAGGTACGGACTTTTGCGATCTCAATGTACCAGTCACAGAACTCATCCCAGATGAAATCGTATACTTTCTGTACAGCAATTCCGAGTTCAAATTTGTCCATATTTTCTGTGGCATCTTTAGCAAGGGTATTCACCTTGGAAAGAATCCACTTGTCTGCTGCATGTAACTCATCCTTTGACGGCGTATGGAGTTCAAATCCATCCAGATTCATCATGATAAAACGGGATGCATTCCATACTTTATTGGCAAAGTTACGGGATGCCTCCACACGCTCCCAGTAGAACCGCATGTCGTTTCCCGGTGCATTTCCGGTAATCAGTGTCAGACGAAGTGCATCTGCGCCATACTTGTCAATGACTTCCAGTGGATCAATACCATTGCCCAGTGATTTACTCATCTTGCGTCCCTGGGAGTCACGTACCAGTCCGTGGAACAGTACGGTATGGAACGGTGCCTTACCCATCTGCTCATATCCAGAGAAAATCATACGGATAACCCAGAAGAAAATAATATCGTATCCGGTTACCAGCACATCGTTCGGATAGAAATAATCCAGATCCTCGGTCTTTTCCGGCCAGCCTAACGTAGAGAATGGCCACAGTGCAGAAGAAAACCAGGTATCAAGCGTATCCGGATCCTGTGTCATATGTGTACATCCGCACTTCGGACACTTGCCAGGATTTTCGATGGATACTACCATCTCGCCACAGTCATCGCAGTACCATGCCGGAATGCGGTGTCCCCACCACAGCTGACGGCTGATACACCAGTCACGGATGTTGTCGGTCCAGTTAAAGTAGGTCTTGTCCATACGCTTTGGAAGAAGTTTGATATCTCCGTTCTTCACACCTTCCACAGCCGGCTTGATCATCTCATCCATCTTTACAAACCACTGCTGCTTGATCATCGGCTCAACCGTTGTATGACAGCGGTCATGCACACCGACATTGTGGGAATGTGGAACAACTTTTACCAGAAGTCCCTCTTTCTTAAGATCATCCACCAGTGCTTTCCGGCACTCGTAGCGGTCCATTCCGGCATATTTTCCGGCTTTTTCATTCATCGTTGCATCGTCGTTGATGACAACAATTTCTTCCAGATTATGACGCTTTCCAACCTCAAAATCGTTCGGGTCATGTGCCGGAGTGATCTTTACGCATCCGGTTCCAAATTCCTTGTCTACATAAGCATCTGCGATCACCGGTATTTCGCGGTCCGTCATCGGAAGCTTTAAAGTCTTTCCGACAATATCTTTATAACGCTCATCGTCCGGGTTTACTGCCACCGCAGTATCACCAAACAGTGTCTCCGGACGTGTGGTGGCAATCTCTACGAAGCGGCCTTCCTCTCCAACAACCGGATAATTGATATGCCAGAAAAATCCATCCTGCTCTTCATGCTCAACTTCCGCATCGGAAATGGAAGTCTTACATACCGGACACCAGTTGACAATACGGGAACCTTTATAAATCCAGCCCTTCTTATATAACTTGGTGAATACTTCCTGTACCGCATGGGAACATCCTTCATCCATCGTAAAGCGCTCACGCTGCCAGTCTGCGGAAGAACCAAGTTTGCGCAGCTGCTTTACAATACGTCCGCCGTATTCTTTTCTCCACTCCCAGCACTTATCCAGGAACTCTTCACGGGTCAGATCCGCCTTATTGATGCCCTGCTCTTTTAAACTCTGAATCACCTTTACCTCTGTAGCGATGGATGCGTGATCCGTACCCGGTTGCCACAGTGCATTGTATCCCTGCATTCTCTTGTAGCGGATCAGGATATCCTGCATGGTATTATCCAATGCATGTCCCATGTGAAGCTGACCGGTAATATTTGGCGGTGGCATCACAATGGTAAACGGTTTCTTGCTGCGGTCTACTTCTGCATGAAAATACCCATTGTCCTCCCACTTCTTATAGAGACGATCCTCTATATCTTTCGGATCGTATGTTTTACTTAATTCTTTGCTCATGTGTTCCTCCTTAATATAAATGAAACGCCCTCTGTACAGAAAGCCTTTTCTTTTTCTGCACAAAGGGCGAAAACTCTCGCGGTACCACCTTTGTAATACTCATCATGTCCTTTAACGGGGACGATCCGGGAATGCCTACAGGGCAATGTACCACATTCAACATTCCAGTTCCGGAGCTACCTTCCACACTGCATCCTGTGGATATCTTACAGCCATTGCAGGAACATTCTGCACGAAAACTCTGCCAATGCTCCACTTCAATGAATATCCTTCTCTTTCAGGAATTCCATGTGTACTCCTCTCCATCATCACTTTTTTATACATAATTTAATCTTACTTGCGGCTCTCTTTTTTGTCAAGAAGATTTCTGTGAAATTCACTATAATTCCTCTTCTACCATGTTCTTTTCCCGATGGAACATATCGTAGATACATGGAATGACAATCAGCGTCAGAACGGTACCATAAACCAGTCCTCCAATCAGTGTGATTGCCATCGGACGCATCATGTCGGAACCGTCACCGATTCCAAGAGCCGTAGTCAGCATTGCAAGAACCGTAGTCAGTACCGTCATCAGAATCGGACGCACCCGGGTCTTTCCGGATGAAATAATCGCCTCATGCTTAGAAACACCCGCTTTTCTTGCCTGATTGATATAATCAATCAGTACAATACCGTTGTTTACAATAAGACCTGCCAGCATGATAAATCCAAGCATTGCAAGGACATTGACTTCCTGCCCTGTCAGAAGCAGAGCAATAAATCCTCCGGTGAAGGCAAGCGGAATCGAGAACATAATGATAAACGGAGAAACGAGTGACTGGAACTGTACCACCATGATCAGATAAATAAAGATAACTGCCAGTATCATCATCAGAACCAGCTGGCTCATGGAATCACTGATTGTCTCGTCCTCTCCGGTCATTTCGATATGATAGCCTTCCGGCACATTCAGCTTATCCATACTCTTTTGAATTTTATTGCCAAGCAGTGTGACATTGTGATCTTCATCCACACCACAGGATACCGTAATATAACGTGTCTGTGCATCCCGTTTCATGGTGCTGAGTGTTGTCGTATCTTTCATCTCACAGATTTTCGTAAGAGGAATCTCTTTTTCTTTTCCGTCTTTGTCTGTGTGGGTAAATGTCATCTGTCTGATATCGTCCAGTTTCGTATCCGTCTGTTCCTGTGTCTGCACATAGACTTTATAATCTTTGATGTCTGTGGAAATCGTGGTTGCGCTCTTGCTGTCTGCCATCTTCGCACTGACAAGCTGATATACCTGTGCAACCGTGTATCCGTATTCCGCAGCTTTTTCTTTATCCACGGAAATGGTAAGCTGTGGTTCCATATCTTCCAGACCATCGTCCACATCCACGGTTCCCTTTGTCTGCTTCATCACATCTGCCACTTCTTTGGCAAGCTTCTGCAGCGTATCAATATCATTTCCTTTAATTCTGACGGAAAGACCGCTGCCGAAATAACTGCTGTAATCCATGGAAGAACTGTTGGTTTCTACTTTGCAGTCCAGATCTTTCGTCCTGCTGACAATTTTTTCTTCCACATCCGATGCTTTGACTTTGGAGTCCTCATCCAGCAGGATATACATGCTGACGCTGTCATTTCCTCCACCCATCAGATTCATCGTGGAATCTCCACCAGCCATCGCTCCGACCGTCTTGATTCCTTTGATTTTTGAGATTCTCTGAATCACATCATCCGATGCCTGTGTTAATTCCTCAAAGGTCAGTTTCTCACCCTCTTTTGCAGAAATCGTGACGGAAAGCTGATTTGTCTCCATATCCATATCCATAAAGTTTAAGCCTTGTGAAAGTGACAGTGCTGCACTTGCGATCAGAAGAACCACCGCAATAATCAGTACCAGTGGTTTGAAACGCAGACACCACTCCAGCACTCTGCCATACCATTCCCGGACGGCATCGAACCACGGATGACGGATATCTTTTGTTTTTCTGAGTGTAACAGAAGCCATCGCCGGGACAAACGTCAATGCCACGACCAGACTCGCTACCAGGGTATATGCAATCGTCAGGGCAAGATCCACAAACAGCTGCCGGGTAATTCCCTCTGTAAAAATAATCGGCGCATAGACGCTGATCGTGGTAAGCGTTGACGCAATGATCGCCCCCGTCACCTGTTTTGATCCTTCTACCGCTGCTTTCCGGATGGAATAGCCTTCTGCGCGCAGACGATAAATATTTTCAATGACAACAATTGAGTTGTCCACAAGCATACCAATACCAAGCATCAGTCCGGACATGGAAATAATATTTAAGGTAATTCCGGTAAAGTACATCAGCACGATTGCAGCGACAACGGAAAGCGGTATGGAACATGCAATCACGATTGTCGGTTTGATATCTTTCAGGAACAGCAGCAATACCAAAATAGCAAGGATTGCCCCCCAGATCATATTCTGCATTACAGAGTTTACAATCATGTCAATGTATACGCCCTGATTCATCAATACATTCAGGTGGAGCTTGGAATCTTCTTTTTCTAACGCTTTAAATTTATCCAGGATACGATTCGTAACTTCTCCGGTAGAATATCCGGTCTGTTTTTCCATCGAAAGCATAATGCCAGGATTGCCATTAATCACGGCATACGTCTCATCGGAATTATCCGTCACTTTGACTTCTGCCACGTCCGAAAGACGGATCGTATCGATTCCGTCGATTCCCATATCCACAAGCGGCAGATCTTTTAATTCATCGACATCCTGCACGGCATCTCCCACGCGGATCAGATACTGGGTATCCCCGTCCATGGCATATCCCGCCGGCATATCAAAATTCTGCGCGGCAAGCAGGCTTGTGATGGTATCCTTGCTCAGCACTTTATTCAGATCTGCGGAATCATGTGCCGTATCTTTGGCTTCATCCAGTTTACTCTGTGCGCTCTCCAAGGAGGAGGCTGCATTGGCCAGTTCGGTAGAAGAAGCACTGACCTGAAGTGCCGTCATGGATGCATTGGCATTCAGCGTATCTAAAGCCGAGGCCAGGCTGACTTTTCCGCTCTCTACCTTCTGCTGTGCACGTTCAATGGTTTTCATTCCTGTATTGACTTCGGTCAGGAGTTTTCCCACTTCTGCGGATGCCGCCGGGAGATCCTCATAGGTATTTACTGTGATTCCAAGCGAGGACAACGCCAAAAACTGCTTTTTCACAACCGCATTAACCTGTTTGATCTGTGTCTGCATCTCACTGCTCTCTGCAAGCTGCGGGTTATCTTTTAATACCGTCACGATTCCGGTATAGGCATCCGACTTCATAAAGGTCTGAATACCGGTCTGGATCTGTTCCAAAGAAGCTTTCTGTTTTTTTAACTCTGCGAGTTGTTTTTTCAGATCCTGTTCCGTCTTGTAGAGCTTCTTCTGCTGATCCATCGTCTGATTAATCGCGCTGTTTAGCTGCTCCGATCCCTGACTGATGGAAGACTTTCCACTCTCTACTTTCTTTTTCCCCGCATCAATTTTTTTCTGGGACTTTTCAAACTGTTCATCGATCTTCTTCTGAATCTTTTTATTTAATGCGTCTATCTTGTCCTGATTGAGTGTTACATCTACGCTTTCTTCCAGCTGCCCGGTCGTAGTGACAGAAGCCACTCCTTCCAGACTTTCAAGTGCCGGCGCAAGATCATTCTTCACATAATCGGAAAATGCGTTCGCATCCATGCCATCCTTATCCACCGCTGCAGCCAGCACCGGCATCATGTCCGGATTGACTTTCATAATCATAGGTGTTCCAATGGAATCATCCCATTGCCCGGATACCTGATCAAGACTCTGCTGAATTTCGATCACCACCGAATCCATATTCGCATTCTGCTCATATTCCAGTGTTACGATGGAATAACTGTTATAGGAAACAGAACTGATATTTTTAATGTTGGACGTTGTTGCCATCGCCGATTCAATCGGTGATGTCACATCACTTTCCACCTGTTCCGGACTTGCTCCCATATCGGTTGTGATAACCAGCGCATACTGAAAACTCATATCCGGAAGCAGATCTGTCGTCATTTTTGACAACGAGACCGCACCAAGCACGATGACCAGCACAACTGCCACAAGCACGGTATAAGGACGTTTCACACTGTACTTTGAAATCATGTTTTCCTCCTGTAAATTTTTCTTCTGCTGAATAAAGCAGACACATTGGAAGTGGAACACAGTTCCCAGCACCTGCTTTTTTTCATTATACCGATAATCGGTTCTTTTTTACAAGAGGATTTCCGAAAGCTTTATTTTCTTTTTAGAAACAAAAAAAAGACATCCGTTTCCGAACGTCTTTCTTTCCTGTACTTTGTCCGTTATTTTCTGACTGCTTTATGCGTTCTCCTCCAGTCCATCCTCTTCATCCGAAATAGCTGCAGATGCCCCGGATACTGCTGCAATCACTGCGATCAACGCCCCAAGTACCGCAATCCCGATAATCGCAATCAGAAAAATAAATAACCCCGTTGCTGACATGATTCCATCTCCTTTTGTAATTGATCCCCAAATCCTTTTCACCTGTCTTATCCTTTAAGATACCCGGATAAGTCTCAAAGAATACAATTTCTTTTTTTTATTTTATCACAGAACCACTGTCCTCACAATGTTATTTTACTTTAATTTTCATGGAAACTGTCTTTGTCTTTCCGTTCTTCAGTGTTACTTTTGCTTTGATCGTGACGGTTCCCTTCTTCTTTGCTGTAATCTTTCCGTTTTTATCTACTGCTGCAACAGACTTTTTACCAGATGTATATGTAATCTTTTTTACATTATCCAGATCAAGCTTACTGCTTAACTGTATCTTTGTATTCTTTCCCGCTTTGATGGAAGCTGTCGTCTTTTTTACGGCAACCGTTTTTAAAACCGCTTTTTCCACATTTTTTATTTCTGCTGCAGAAAGCATCCGATAATCCGAACCTGCGGCAAGATTCACATGTAATGTGCCATCTTTTCCAACGGTATACGTCTTTGCATTCACCAGTTTATACGCTCCGGTTTTCTTATCCACAACAACGACACTCAGTTTTTTACCTGCGGTTAAGTCTTTTGCATCTGCGGTTACTGTATATCTGATATTTCCTTCTTTATCGGTAACATTTGCAGTAATTGCCACATGGTCTGTTCCGGCAGCTTCCACGATCCTGCTCACCATATCTGCAGAAATCTCTGCCTTGGTACCTGTCACTTCTGCACTTGCTTCCGTTACTTTTCCAGCCGTATCTTTTGTCACGGTAACCGTTACTTCTGCTTTCTCCCCGGAAGCAGTCGTTGCCGTTACGTTCTTTGATTCGGTTGTCTGCTCTGGCTTGTCATCCTTCTTTGTATCATCAGATGGAGTGACGGTTGCAGTGCTGCCGGAGGATGAGCCACCAAAGGATGAGCTGCCGGAAGTATTTGTATCATCCTTTCCTTCCGAAGATGATGCATCCTTATGCAGATACAGCACATCCACTGCTCCCCATCCGCCATCTTCATGTTCTACGCATACACGAAGTTTTACGCTCTTTGTCTTATCCAGTGTAAAAGTTACCTTCGGTGTATGCCAGTCTCCCCATGCGGTCATTGCTGTGGCTTCGCCGGTAAATAATACACTGTCATCTTCTGCATTTAATATCTGCATGGTTACATTTGACTGTGCCCCCTGGGCATATGCTTCCAATGTATAGGTTCCTTTTTCCAGCGTAATTGCTTTCTTATATGTAACAGAACCATTTGCTGCGGATGCTCCGTACCAGCCCATACTGTTTTTTCCGCTCTTTGCATTCTCTGCGGAAGGAATTCCCTTGAACGTGGCTCCGTCTACGGTAAAGTATTCTCCACTGTCAAATTCAACCGCTTCTTTATTTGTAATCAGATTTGCATATTTTACCTGTAAAGTAAGTGTAACATCTACACTGGTTTTTCCTTTGTAAGCACCTCTTGTAATTTCTTTGCTCAAAGAAACCGTGCCTGGAATCTGATAAGTTCCGGGCTTTGACAGATCCGCCTTTTTTACAGATGCTTCATCCCAGATAACCGCCTCTGCTACCGGTGTTTTGCTATCGGAATACGTCACTTCCACGGAATCCGGAAGTGTAAAATCACTGCCTGCAGTAATCGTCTGTTTCAGTGCAGAATCAAAACCTTCTACACTGACCAGATTCGAAACAGCCCCTGTTTTTACATAATTCCATACATGAAGTGCAGGGGTTGCCGTGCCATCCGGATAAAACATGGCTTCATTGTCAACGGCCGAACCGCCGTACCATTTGCCTGCATCTTTCGAATCATATTCGTTGGCATAACTTGAAGCCCATCCGCTTCCGTATTTTTCCCACTTTTCCTGATTTTCCTTTACCTGTGCATTGTATGCATCTCCGGTAAGTCCTTTGGTATTTCCAACGGTCAGCCATGCCGGCTCCCAGTAATATACACCCAGTCCGCCAGCTTCATTTACCGTATTAATCAGATTGCGGATTGCAGTTGCCTGTCCCTGCTCGGTAAACGGCTCCGTTGTGTCAGCTCCGTTATCATTATTTCCAACACGCACTGTATTGTCATGTCCGTCACTGTCTTCTAACGTATAAGCATAACTGGTTTCCGCTACCATCACATCTTTATGATATGTATTCTTTACTGTTTCAAACTGCTGTTTTAAGTTATCTAATGTTCCGTGCCAGTATGGATAATAACTGGTGGCAAGAATATCATAATCAACATTGTTGTCCTGCAGATTTTTTGCCCATGTTACCATGGTTCCTTTATGTGGGCTTTCCACATGGATGACGACTTTGACATCCGGATTGTACATTTCTACACCGGCTGCGCCCGCTGAAAATAATACACACATATTGCTGACATTTGTCTCACCGATAAATCCGCCCGTTGTCTCATTTCCAACCTGCACCATATCCACAACATCTTTTGACGGATCAATGGTATTTAAGGATTTTGTGATATAAGTATTTAATGCCTCTTTTTTCTGTTCAAGGGTGTACCCTTTCCATGCTTTCGGTTCCTGCTGCTTGCCCGGATCTGTCCACAGATCGGAGCAGTGGAAGTCAACTAACATTTTCAATCCGGCATTGCGGCATGCATCTGCAAATTCCTTTGCTTTTGCCACATCATTGTTTCCTCCGCCATAGCCGTTGCCATTGGCATCATACGGATCATTCCATACACGGACACGAATGTGATTGATGCCCTGCTCTTTGATAAACCTGCAGATATCATCAAGCGTTGTCAGTTCGTTTCCGTCATAGTCACGGTATACCACACCACTCTGTAATTCAGAGATCATGGAGGAGATATCCATTCCCATGATAAAATCATCATCAAGATTTTGTACTTTTTTCACATTGACTGCTGCATCCTTTACAACCTGGGCATTGTCTTCCTCTGCCACTGCAGCCGCATAGGAAACAACCGTTTCATAGTCATCCTGTATGATGGCCGGATCGTCATAGGTGCCATTAAAAATATTTTCATATGCCTTCTTCACACCATCTGTTCCATAGGAAGCATCATAACTCTTTAACCATGTTTTCGTTGTTTTCTCAGAAGAAAGTTCATCCAGATCAAATCCTACTTCTTTATTGTTTATTCCATCTTTTTTATACTTCAGTTCGATCTGATACCAGCCATTTTTTCCTGCTATTTTTTCCATGCAATAATAAGATGAACCCTCGATCTCTGCCATATTTTCATCTTTTCCTGCCAGTAAATTTCCATCACAGTCCTTCCAGAACTGAATTGCCGGAATTCCGTCTCCTGTATATTTAAAATAGAATGTTTTGGTCATATACGCATCCGTATTACTGTTGTCTGCTCTTGTTAAAGTAATATCATCAAGGTATCCCCAACCGCCTTCATTTAAATCAACAGTTACCTTTATGGTAATAGAAGCTCCCGTGTGAACTGTCAATGCATTTTTTGTTTTATACTCTGTCAGCCCATCTGAAAACCCAATATCCGCACTCTGCTCTGTTGTTCCATCAGAAATTGAAATTGTACCACTATTTACAGATCCACCGTATGTGTTTAATGAAACATAATAGTTTCCTTCTTCTACGGCTGACACCTCATGCGTAATCGTGAGTACCTGTGCTTTCTTACTCCATATATTAAGGCTTGAATCATTATCTTTTGCATAATTTTTTCCTACAGCAAATGTCGTTAAATCACTTCCCACAGACCACTCCGGCGTCCAGCCATCAGTTGACTTACTAAAATCTTCCTGATAAATTACCGTATCCGCTGCCTGTACGCTCTCCTTTCCGGCATTCCACACCCCAAGCTGTGTAATCACCATAGCAAGTGCCAGAAAAAAACTGAGCACTCTCCTGTTCCAATGTTTTTTCTCTTTCATACACGATCCTCCCTCTTTGGACACAAACACGATAGTTCTGATATCCTCTCCCTTATCACCAGACCTATCGTGTTGCGCAACCGTTTGTTTTATTGATATGTCAACTATACCACTTGCGCAACCGTTTGTTTTATTGATATGTCAACTATACCACTTGCGCAACCGTTTATTCAATTGACGGAAATTCCAAGTTTTTCTTATGCATTTTATACACTTTTCACATACATTTCCGTTGCATGAAAGAGATTTTGCACAAAACAAAAAAGGTGCAATGTTGTAAATCACTGCGCCTTTTTTGATATTTTATGCAATTATACCTGCATTTTTATTCTTTATTCTGTTTTATGCGTTTTTTTATAAGGTATTTGCTTATAATTCTTTCAACTACCGTAAACACTTTTACCAATGTCTTTGCGATGCTTTATTTTAATTTTTCAATTATGGTTTCTAATTCAGCTGCTTCCAATTCTGTTGCATCCATAATCTGTTCTAACGAGTACCCTTTCTTATGCATATTTAAAATTACTTTTTCAATTTCTCTTTGCTTGCCCTCGGCAATTCCAGCTTCTCGCCCCTCGGCAATTCCGGCTTCTTTAATGCCCTGACTCAAATTACACATAATACTCACTTCCTCCTTAAAATTTTCTTCCATTGGAATATGATATTCCTGTTCCATAATTTTCATTTTTTGCTGTTGTGATAATTCATTAGAAAACATGGCACATAACAGTCTATGCAGCCCATATTCATTATGACTCTCCGGAAGCGCATTCGTCAAGCCGATCATAACGATATTTACCAGATTCAAATTTCCTTTCCAATTATGCTTTCCGAGTAAATCTTCTTTTGTTAAATAAATATGACACATACTGTTTTCCGGCATATTCATGCAAACCCATATACTATAGACTGTCTTTATATCATTATAATTTGATTTTACAAAATCCCGTTCCTTCTGTGAAGAAATCAGTCTGCTTACATAAAAAATAGCGCGGTTTAAAATCTGATAGGAACCGGGTTCATCTTTTTGGGCTTCCACATTGATAATCATCTGTGCCAACCCGTTTCTCATTCGCACATAAAAAATAATGTCAAAACGAACCAATCCTTCATTTTTTTCTCCGGCTTCTGTATTTAGTCCTACAATCCTTTTCCCCTCCACATTCCTGTCCTTATTGGTCAGTCCGGACGCAACCGGTACTTTGCTGATATATGGATCTCCTTCTATCAGGGAAACTACTTTTTCGATTTCCATCCCTTGAAATTCTTCCACTGTTCTAACTAAAATGTGAGCCAATACATACTTTTGTGCTAACAGACGCTTTGCGCTTTCATCATACTGTGCCTCGCTATCAGCTGCCTGTATGGCATTCTTTATCTCTGTGTTCAAATAAAACCTCCTCTTACATAAAAATCCCCGTCAAAAAATCTCCCCAAAAGAACGTATGTGATTTTATTGTAAAGGATATTGATTCTGATAGCAAATTAAATTTTTATAAATCCATTTTTCTCTCTATTACATTGCCCCTAAAAAATTTCAGGGAACCCCCTATACTTTTGAGATCCCCTTCAAAAAATAATAAATTTTTTCTGCAAGTAAAAAAACTGCCCACCGGTTATGGATGGACAGTTTTCACTGAATCTTGATTCAATTATTGTACAGTAAATGTAACGGTATATGGAATTGGATCACTCTTGCACGTGTACTCGTCCCATTCACCATCACTTTTCCGAACACTGCAGCCAAAATAATAATTAAATTTAACCACATATGTTCTAGCTTTCAAGTCTTCCGGAACTTCAAATGTAAAGAAAACATTTTCTTCTTCTTTCGAATATTCCAAAGAAGTATATGCACCATTCAGACTATCATTCAGTGCAGAATCATCACAGGCAAATTTGAAACTTCCATGTTCACCGTTATTTTCCGGCAAACCATAGCATGCTGTTTTCAGTCCATCCAACGGAATACGAATTAAAGATGTTGTTTTCACATTGTCAAACTTAAATTCTTTTTTACCATCGGCTTCTGCAAGACAAACAGTTTCTTTTCCACCTGTTGTTGTAACTGTTGTACTTCCGTAATACTCATCTACACCAATAATTCTCTTATATACAACATACTCTGTATCTTCTTTAAGACCGGACATTTCATAGCATCCAAAATCATCCGACTCATTTCCTTGTACCCACTGATTCTCTGTTATAGCGGAAATTGCTGTACCGCTAGTAACACAAGCATATTCATAAGTTGGCTCAACTGCTACCACCAGAGAATGTTTCAAAATATGTTTGATTTCAGGCGCAGATACCTGAATTTCAGATTCTTTACATATAAAAGTCACATTACCGTATATCTCATATCTTTCATCATTCTCTCCATAAATTGTAACCCACATAGATGCAAACAATTTTGGATCATTTTTCTCTATTGTCTCATTATAAGAAACTTCAAAGTCTATATCTTTAAGTTCCTCATCTTCATTAAATTTTTTCTGAATTTCATCAAACAAAACTTTCTGACAAATCATTGGGTTCTGTAATGCTGATATAGATGCAGACAATTCATTCTTTTCAATATTTTTTACAACATTCTGTGCCTTATCCATTTTTCCAACAGAAGGAGTCGGAGTTACACTTCCCCCGGAAGATGAACTTCCCCCTGTTGCCCCACCACCATTATTGGCATCTGTATTGTCTTCTACATCCGTAACTTTTCCTGCATTATCTACTTTTGAAGTGGTATCCTTTGCCACGTCCTTGCTTCCTGCCGGAGTCGTAACCGTTACTGCCTGTGTTGTCTCATTCTTTACGGTGACTTCTGCTTTATCAGATGTGGTCTCTACCTTACTTCCCTCTGCACCTTTGGTCAGGTTCAGTGCGATCGGCGCTGCTGCCTTTACCTCTACCGGTGTACTGGAAGTTACATTTGCACCTGCCGCTTTTTCATTTACGGTAACAGGTACTGCTGCGGTTGTCTTTCCTTCTACAGTCACATTCACCGGAGCATCAATCGTAATGCCGGAAAGGGTTCCATCTACCACCAGTTTTACATTTCCCTTTGATCCGGAAACCATAATTTTTGCAACGGTAGCACCGGTTTCAACAATCACACGTGCATCACCGGTTGCACTGACCGTAATAACATTTCCTTTTGCATTCTCGCGGTAGGTATTCGGCTTGATTGCCTGAATATCAATAGACTTGAATTTTCCGTTATTCACAACATCCGCATTCGGCGCGTTGATCACCAGATCCACCTTACTGTAATTGCCCTGCGGTACCGTAAATGTAACAGCTCCCTGTGTCGCAACTGTGATCTTTGTAACATTTTTGTTTTTCAGAGCCTTTTCCAGTTCGCTCTGAGAACCAACGGTCAAGCTGGTAACTTTTGCTGTTTTCTTAACCGCAACCTTGCAAGTGAGTTTGGTTGTCTTGCCATTTTTTGTTGTTACCTTACAGGTAACGACAGCATTTCCGGCTTTTACTGCCTTTACTACTCCCTTTTTGGAAACGGTTGCAATGGATTTCTTATTGCTGGACCACTTCAATTTGGCCTTTTTCCCTGCATTCTTTACTTTCAGGGTCTTTTTCTGTCCCACCTGAAGTGTCATTGTCTTTGCATTTAATCTTGGTTTTTTGGTTGCTGCATATGCCACTGATGGCTGATAGATCGTGATGATCATCGCAAATGCCAGTACAAATGCAAGCAGTTTTTTCATTTGTTTCATAGTCATCCTCCTGACAATGATTCATATCCTTTGAAATTCAGATATATTATTTTACTGTAAATGAAGCTTCTCCATCCGGAATTCCTTCTGCGGTAACGCTCACCTTATGCTCTCCTGCGGAAAGTCCTGTAGCATCCACCCAGATAACAAAAAAACCATCTCCACTTAAGAAAGCATCCTTAGGTTTTACTTCTGTACCATCTACTTTAATCACAAAATCTTTTCCATCCAGCTTT
>ULQY01024654.1_pt1 | contig 15618 bp, 14 predicted proteins | sample 1954671 | NCBI WGS metagenome assembly ULQY01 (sample SAMEA4835660, study PRJEB28245) | human gut metagenome | biome: gut microbiome; material: fecal sample | place: Denmark | collected 2008 | reverse complement strand
GGGGGGGGGGCAGGTCACCGGAAACCGTGTCTCCCATAAAGAAAAAGAGCACCAAGCTTGTCAGCCTGCTGCTCTCCTTATCTGTAAAATAAAAAAGTCCCAGAACAGCAACTGCTGAATCTGGGACGGGAAAATCTGCATTAAAAATAAACCCGCGGTACCACCCGCGTTGAAGTACCCCGTCGTACTTCCTCTCATTTTGCTGATAACGGCAGCGCACCGTACATACCTACTCACTCGTTCTCTATTCACTCTGTTCAGTATGTCTGCTCCGGAATGTTCTCCTGTCTGCTGCTTCCATATGACGCTCTCAGTCGGCGACGCCAATCCCTGTCTCTCAGTCACGATACAGACAATCGTTTCCTTCATTGCTTTGTAGGAGATTATAGCATGGCTGGGGGAGGCTGTCAAGGGGGAATATCTGGTTTAAAAGTTTGTGATTTGAGATTCCGCCGAGGCAGAGGTGCCTGTGTTCCGTGAGCGCTCTCGCTACGACAAAGACGCAGAAGTATCGGCATGCAAAATACGCATGCCTGATACTTGCGCCTTTGTACTCACTTCACACAGCCCCCTCTGCCTCGGCTGGAATCCTGAAAACGAACTTCCAATGTCAGAAAATTCCAGGTAGAAAAGTAGAGTGTACTCTTTTGCCATCAAAAGCAGTTGTTCGGAATTTCCGAACAACTCACAATAGTGTGACCACGACAAAATTCCAGACACTGTCTGGAATTTTGTGGTATACTGTACTTACAATTGCATATTGAGGAGATGATTCTATGTGGCTTATCTTTGCCATTGGTTCTGCTGTCTTTGCCGGCATTACCTCGATTCTTGCCAAATGCGGTATCCGCCATACGGACTCTACCGTTGCTACTGCTTTGAGAACAGTGGTGGTACTGCTATTCTCCTGGATTCTGGCAGTCCTTCAGGGCACGGCATCTCAGGTTCAGTCCGTGGATGGACGCACTTGGTTTTTCCTGGTTCTTTCGGGACTGGCAACCGGCGCTTCCTGGCTCTGTTATTTCCGGGCGTTGCAGGTTGGCGATGTAAACAAAGTTGTGGTCATTGATAAATCCAGTACGGTGTTATCCATTCTTCTCGCTTTTATCTTTCTGCAGGAAGGAGTCAGTTTTTCCAAACTGCTGTGCGTCATTGCCATTGGACTTGGTACTCTTTTTATGATTTCAAAAAAAGAGGCTGCCTCCCAATCCGGTAAAAGTTATCTCATTTACGCACTTTTCTCCGCCATCTTTGCCAGTCTCACTTCCATTCTTGGTAAAGTCGGCATTGAACATGTGGATTCCAATCTGGGAACAGCCATCCGTACTTGTGTTGTCCTTGTCATGTCATGGATCATGGTATTTGTGACCAAGAAAGGACAAGAAGTGGCCAAAGTTCAAAAGAATGAACTTTTGTTTATCGTTTTATCCGGTTTTGCTACCGGCGGTTCCTGGCTTTGCTATTACAAAGCACTGCAGCAGGGTCCTGCCAGTGTGGTGGTTCCCATCGATAAACTGAGTATTCTTGTGACCATTATCTTTTCATTCCTTGTATTCCACGAAAAGCTTAACCGCCGTGGCTTTATCGGACTTTTATTGATCCTGGCCGGAACCATTGCTCTGGCTTGTATGTAAAGAGAAGTCATCTACATACCAACATAAAAAGGAGGCTGCCTCCCCGTGAATATCACGGAGAGGACAGCCTCCCTTTTTTAAGGATAACACTTATCCGAAACGATAACTATTATTTTACTGTAACTTTGATAGATTTAGTTGCTTTCTTATATTTGCTTGTCTTAGCAGCCTTAATCTTCAATGTTACTTTACCTTTCTTCTTACCTTTGATAGTAAGTTTACCCTTCTTAAGAGTTACTTTAGCGATCTTCTTAGCTTTCTTAGAAAGTTTAGCTACAGAAAGTTTACCCTTAGAGTTAACAGATACTTTCAAAGTAACCTTTTTGCCCTTCTTAACTGTTACTTTGCTAACTGCTTTTTTGCCTTTCTTAACTGTAATCTTAGCAGCTTTTACTGTACTCTTAGCATCTGTTAAAGTTATTGTTTTGTCATTGTTTGTTGTGTTGTTCTTATTTGTGTTATTATTGCTTGGGCTTGGACTAGGACTTGGTGTAGTATTGTTGCCTGGGTTTGGTTTTGGTCTTACAACCTGTGGTTTGTCAGTTGTATTTGTTGTAAGATGATCATCTGTGTCTACCAGGTTGAATGTACCAAGCTGTGCCATAAAGTGGATACCCAGTGTATCGGATTCCATATCAGCACCCTTGAACATCTGACGATAGAACCATGTATCATCGTTCAAGTCTTTCATCAGAATAAGGTAGTCATTACCCTTCTTTGTAAATGTTACTTTGTAGTTATGCTCTGGAAGGAAAGCTTCTTTACTTGCAGAGATGTTGTAGAAGTTGTCTGGGTTAGCAGCAAAGTCAATCGTAGTACCTTCTGTAGCTTTCAATTTAGCAGCAGGAATACCAGCTACCCAGCCACCAAAACTTCCGTTGTAAGAAGATGTAATATAAGCACCTTTCTCAGTAGTTGCAACATCATTATTCACATATTTAGAACCATCTTCATTTACTGCATATGCTTCTACACAGAATCCGATGTTTCCAGCTGTATCAGCTTTGTTGTTCTCAAGGATAAAGCTGACAGATCCGTCACCTTTCAGGATACGGTCTTTACTTGCCTGGAATGCTGTCCACCATGTTGTACCTGTTACAGTCTCGAATACACGAACAGTAATTGTTGCTGTTCCTACTACTTTAGCATCTGCTTTAGAGGTAGCAGTTACAGTAATTTTATCACCTGTTTTTGCATTCGCTGGAACAGTCAGAACACCTTCAGCGGATACATCAATTGCTGTTCCACTTGCGTTTGTTGCAGACCATTTTACATCCTGATTTGTAGCCAATGTTTTTCCATCTTCACCATATACAGCTGCTGTGAATTTAACTTCTTCACCAGCATTTGCAGTTACAGCTGCTGGAGTTACAGCTACAGAAGTAGGATCAACAAATGATTCTTCTTTTACACCAATTGTAAACTCTACTATAGCAGAAACTTCTGTTCCCTTTACAGTTGCTTTTACAGTTACTTTGTCACCATCTTTAGCATCATCTGTTGTTGTAACGACACCATTTTTATCTACAGTTGCTGCTGAGCCTTCAACGCTCCACACAATATCCTTTACAGCTGCATTTTCTGGAGTAACCGTTGCAGTCAATGCTACTTTACCTGGAGCTACACTGCCGTTCTTTTTGTCCTTAAGAATGTTCAGAGTTCCTTTTCCTTCTGCAACACCTTCACCAGAGATAGTAACCTTCTCTGCTGTTGTTGTTACAGTTACTTCTGTATCAGCTGTAACTGTCTGATCTTCACCATACGCATATGTAGCAGTGATTACCGCATTACCATCTGCTACCGCTGTTACTTCACCTTTATCATCTACGGTTGCTACTTTTTCGTCGGATGTTTTATAAGTTACAGCTGCATCTGGAACAGCAACCCCGTTGTTTAATACAGAAGCTTCTACAGAAGCTTTTGAAGCACCATTTGTTACAAGGTCAAGTTTTGCTTTTGCTTTAACAGTATAATCTGGAACTACTGCTTTAGTAATAGCCATTTCATTGTTATCACCAGCCAAGAAGAAGCGAATCTTATCTGCACTTACATTCTTTACTGTATAAGACTGATGACGAACCTTAGAATCGTCTGTAGAAGATGTATATGTTTCATTAACATATACTGTATCTCCAGATCTCTTCACCTGAATAGTTGCTTTACAATCCTTGGCAATTTCTAACCATGATGCCCAGTCAGTACTATCTGTTGTTGCAAGAGTCGCATCATAGTTATCACCCCAGCCATAGTTATCGGCACGGACAACTACATACTCTTTATATCCACTTGCTAGTCTGTCAGCATCTGTTGTCAGCACAACACTCGGTGCGTTCCAGTTATTGGTTCCGCTCGTCTTACTTGTCAACTCCAATGTACAATCAAAGTTGCCCTCAAATCTGTAATAATCACTGAAATTAGTCCACCAAGCACCATTTGCAACGGTGTCTGTCAACTCTGTGGTCTTTGTAAGATCCTTAACCACACACGCTCCTTCTTCACCAGAAGCAGCCTGTGCCACTACATTAGTTGCAATTGGTGTTGAGAATACCATACTTGCAGCCATGACAGCGCACAATACTTTTTTGAAACTTTTTCTCATCGTATTAGTTTCCTCCTTATAAATATTTTGTTTTGCCGTATCCTCTCATATACGGACTTGGATCCACCCATAGATTGTACAATTAAACTATACTCTCTACGAATTTCCTTTCAACATTGTACAATATTCACAAGATAAAGTCAATCCTTTTCCCGTGTCTATTTTATTTTTGCTATATATTTTCTTTATATTTAATAATAACATATTTTTGCCATTATCTGGGCATAAAAAAAACCGCCATACAATGATTCTCTCACTGTATGACAGTCTCTTTGCCTCCTCTCTGCTTAGTCGATCACTCTTCTTGCGCAGATTGGGGTACGATAATAAATATTGCTGGTCTTGATGCCATCTTTACGATTACTTGCGTGAACCACACGACCGCCTCCGATACAGAGCGCCACATGGCTGACATGTCCACCGCTTCCGTAGAAGATCAGGTCTCCGGCTCTTGCATCTGATACACTGATCTTTTTACCGGTGCGGGACTGTTCGCTGGATGTTCTTGGCAGGCTGATGCCGAACTTCTTGAAGATAGACATGGTAAATCCGGAGCAGTCTGTACCGTTAGTCAGACTGGTTCCACCATAACGGTAAGGATTTCCTACGAACTTCAGTCCGTATGCAGCGATAACCGAACCATCACCGCTTCCTAATGCACTGCCTCCGCCGGATCCGCTGGAACTTCCGCCACTGGATCCGGCAGATCCGCCGCCTCCGTCGGAACTTGCGCCGCTGCTACTGCTGCCGGTACGGCCGCCTCCTCCGGATGAGTTGCTCTTGCCGGAAGACTTGCCGGCGTTTCCGCCGCCTCCACTGCTGCTGCTCTTGTGGGAACTGCTGCTCTTACTACTGCTGCTCTTTCCGGAAGAACTGCTTGAGTTGCTGCTCTTACTGCTGGAACTGGAGCTACTGCTCTTGCCGGAAGAACTGCTCTTGCTGGAACTGCTGTCATTGTCGTCGTTTGCCGCTGCTTTTACCTGTCGCTGCTGCTGACGCTCTGCCGCTTCTGCAGCCTCTTTACGACGCTGTTCCTCTCGTTCCTCTTCTATGGATACCGCTTTTTTGAACTTAACGGATACCTTTACATAATCCTTGGATACATATCCGGATGTATCATCGTCCACGGTGATCTTGACCCACTGGTCTTCAACTTTTTCCACTTCATAGGTCTCATCCTGTGCCAGAAGAGTCAGAACTGTACAGTCTGTGTTCATCTTCTCACGCACTTTCAATGTATCGGTGGTGACGGTTACATACTTGGTTCCAAACTGGTCGATCAGCTTCTCCGCACTGTAGCCGATAGCCAGATAATCCTTCATAATATAACCGCTGACAGATCCGGATTTGATATAAACCCAGTCTCCTTCTGTCTTCATAATAGTAGCAGCACTGCCCCGGTACAATTTGCCGACGATCTCCGCATCTGTATCCGGTTTCTTACGGATATTTACATAATCTGCGGCAATGGAAATTCCCACATTGGCATACTCTGATTCCGGCTTCGGTGTGGCCGTAGCCGTGGCTGCCTGAGTCGGCTCCGGTGTAGCACTGGATACAGCAGTTCCACTGGTCGTAGTACCATTCACATTGGTGCCTCCGTTGGCATTTCCACCATTGGCTGTGTTGCTGTCAAATGCCACGATAGCTTCCGGGTCCGTATTGGTGGTGTTGGTTCCTACCTGTACCGAACAATACTGATCCAGTGTATATGACATACCTGCTAACTCTGTCTCTGTTCCCATGGTGGTGGAAGTAGAGACTATATATTTTCCAAATATTCCTAAAGACAATACCAGACCTGTGCCAAGCACTGCCTTTACTAGACGATCACGCCCCATACAATCCTCCGTTCTAAAAAACATAACGAATCTAAGTTGTTACAAAATTATTAAACATATGTTACAGTATAACAAGGAAAAATAGAGATGTCAATATTTCCATCTCTATTTTTTTCTTTGATAATTCGACATTTTTTACGAGAATACAGGGATTCTCATTGGTTTCCCATATATTGGTTCTGTCTTTTTTGTTCTACTACAGTAACACAATTCTTTTTACTGACAGAGTTTTCCTACTACCTGGTTGATCACTTTGCCGTCTGCTTTTCCTTTTAATTCTGCCATGACAGCCTTCATGATCTGTCCTTTGTTCTTGGTAGCGATCACTTCTGCAAACTGCGTGGTAAGGATTTCTTCTACTTCTTCGACAGAAAGCATCTTCGGTGCATACTCGGTGATCACTGCCAGACGGAATTTGTACTCATCCAATAAGTCCTGTCTTTCGGCCGGGCAAGTCTCTACCTGTTCCTTAACCGTCTTTAATTCTTTCAGAATGGCACGGTCTACCAGTTCATCCGGTATATCGTCTCTCTTTCCTTCGTCAATAGCCAGCTTTTTCGCTGCTGAATACATATCCGAAATCACTGCTTTTCTTTCTTTATCTTTCGCCTTCATAGCTGCGATCATATCTTTTTGCAATGTGTTGATATCCATCTTCTTCGTCCCTTTCCTTTAATTCTTTGCCACAATGGCTTCAATCTCGATCAATACATCCTTCGGCAGTCTTGCCACTTCTACGCAGGAGCGGGCCGGACAGTCCGTCTTGAAATACTTGGAGTAAATCTCGTTGACTTTGCCAAAGTCGTCCATATTTTTTATAAAAACAACGGTCTTGATGGTGTCTTCCACCCGGGCACCGGATGCCTCGATCAGTGCTGCCAGATTGCCGATGGCCTGGTCTGCCTGCTCTTCGATACCGCCCTGTACCAGTTCACCGGTAGCCGGCACGATTGGGATCACACCCGAGGTAAAAATAAGTCCGTTTACTTCGACTGCCTGGGAATATGGTCCGATGGCTGCCGGTGCCTTATCCGTTGCTATTATTTTTTTCATAGAATGTCACACCTTCCTATCTTGTTTTCCTTTACAGTATAACGCAAAGTTTCTCAGAATTCACTAGTTTTTTTCTAAAAAAAATAGTATACTTATGCTTAAACGAATTCCGATTAGAAAAGAGATGATGTTTTCATGTATAGTTATAAAAACCGGGTAAGTTACAGCCAGCTTGACAAAGAGGGCAAATTGGGCGTTTCCAATGTGGTGGATGCCATGCAGGACTGCTGTTTGTTTCACAGTGAAGATATCGGCCACGGTGCCTTGAAACTGCTGGAGAAAAACCGCGCCTGGCTGGTCAGTGCCTGGCATATCGTATTTAAGCGTCGGCCGCTGTTGGGAGAACGCTACACCACTTACACCTGGCCTTATAAATTCCAGGGGATCTGGGGATGCCGTAATTTCTGTATGCGCTCCCAGGAAGATGAGGTACTCGCCTATGCGGATTCCCGCTGGTTTTACTTTGACAACCAGTCCGGCAAGCCGGCTCACATTGATGCCGAGGAGATCGAGGCCTATGAGACGGAGCCTGCCTATGATATGGAGTATGGTTCCCGGAAGGTAAAATGCAGCCTGCCCCTCACTCTGGTGCAGGAAGTGCCGGTATGCGAAAATTATCTGGACACCAACCGTCATGTAAACAACGGCCAGTATGTGCGGATGGCTGTGAATGTACTTCCTGTGGGCTATGAAGTGTCCGAACTGAGAGCTGAGTTTCGGCTGGCCGCCAAAATGGGGGACACCCTTTATATCCGCACTGCCCGGGACGATGAGCATTTTTATGTTGTTTTAACCGACGCCGATGAAAACCCTTATTTTCTGTGTGAGTTTTCCGGCAGTGTGAAAGCCTGACCACCGACAGATAGAATGGAGATGACTATGAATACAGAACAATTATTATTAGGAACGACTGCCAACTTATATGTGCTTCGCTTCAGCCGCTTTGGCGTGTACTTAGGATCCGGCACAGACCGGAATTTCGAGGTTCTGCTGCCAAACAACCAGGTTTCGGATTCCCTGGAAAAAGGAGACAAGATCGATGTCTTTTTGTACAAAGATTCTGAGGATCGTCTCATTGCCACTACGGCGGTGCCTTATTTGCAGATGGGGGAAGTGGCCGCTTTGAAGGTAAAAGACATTACCAATATTGGTGCTTTTCTGGACTGGGGCCTTGCGAAAGATCTGTTCCTGCCTTTCAAAGAGCAGACAGCCCGTGTACGGATGGGTGACACTGTTTTGGTCACTCTGTATATAGATAAAAGCGAACGCCTCTGCGCCACCATGAAGATCTATGATTATCTATCCTGCGAAAGTCCTTATAAAAAGGGAGACAAAGTACATGGACGGATCTATGAGATTACCGACAGTTTTGGCTGTTTCGTAGCGGTAGACGATGAATTTTCCGCCCTGATCCCTCACAACGAAATGACCAGGGAGTTAAAGGTAGGAGAAGAAGTGGACGCCCGGGTGAAAGAAGTCACCGAAGAGGGCAAACTTACTTTAAGCCTGCAGGAAAAGGTAAAAGTTCAGATGGGTATGGATGCAGAGCGTATCTACAGCCGTCTGGAAGAAGCCGGCGGATACCTGCCGTTCCATGACAAGACCTCTCCGGAGATCATCAAGCGGGAGTTTCAGATCAGTAAAGCTGCTTTCAAGCGTGCCATCGGCCGCCTCATGAAACAGAAAAAGATACAGATCAAAGAGGATGGTATCCACCGTCTCTGATCTGCTTTGGATGAGTTAGAGGGTTTCTTCCCCGACGGAAAGAAACCCTCTTTTATTTTACTTTTTAAATCTCATTTTCTCCTCGGTACTTCTCAGTCTGCTAGGCGTTGTGGCCACTGGTTTGTCCTGGATACCGGCTGCTTTTTTCAATCCTGCTGCCATCTGGTTGCGGCAGGCATCGCAGTAACGGCCGGTCTTAATAGTAACACCACAGCACTCACAAGGCAGACCGATGGGTGAATCGTCGGAGAAAACCAGTCTCTCCTCACGGATCCAGCGGTGGATCTGACGCACTGACACTTTCATTTCCTGAGATAATGTGGTGATATCCACATTTGGATGCTCTCTGACATATTTTTTAACCTCTACAAAATGGTCATTCATCGCCTTCTGGCAGGCAGGGCACAACCTGTCCCCCCGGATGTAATTGAATAATTTTCCACAATGTGAACATGCTAATATTTCCATATTCGTTCCCTCCTTTGATTAACGGCCTTCCTCATATAGATTCCTCACTTCCAATACACAGGCAGGCAAAATATATATCCTCTGCCCCTGCTTGTCGCAGGGCCGATCCACACGCTTCCAGGGTAGACCCGGTAGTGTAAATATCATCCATCAGCAAAATCCTCTTCCCCTGTATCTGCTTCACGGCGGACGCCGGTACTTCAAAGACATCGCTTAGATTGTGCCGTCTTTGTTTGTCGTTTAACTGATTCTGTGGTCTGGTGTTTTTCAGGCGGATCAGACCGGACTCCATCACAGGGATTTTTAACGCCTGTGCCACATACCCGGCAAGTTTTTCTGCCTGATTGTACCCCCGGAACCACAGCCGTCTCCGGTGCAGCGGCACTGCCATTACCACATCCGGCTGCCAGGCGGCGATCTGCCTTCCTTTATGCTTTATCAGTTCTCTGCCAAACACTTCGCTTAACACGGACTGACCCGTGTATTTATAAAGGTGCATCATCTGCTTTCCTTTATCATCATATACCCACAGTGCTGTCCCCTGCCGCAACTGGCTGTCCCGCCGGCCGCAGTCATAACAAAGTTCTACTTTTTCCGATGCAACAGGCTTACCGCAGTGCTTACAGCACGGTTCCTCTACCCAGATCAGATTTTTATAACAATCCGGGCAGAATACATCTTTTTCATCTGCCGTCTTTGCCGCTCCACAGACCGGGCATTTCTTTGGATACAAAAGATGGATAAGGCTCATGTTTACTCCTCCTTTATTATAACATAGATGTTTTTTTCATGCACCTATTTTCCCTCAATTTCCTGAATCCTGCCTGCCAGGGATGAATACCTGAGCTGTTCGGACTGGTTTTTGATCATATTCTGTACCGTCTCACGGCTTCCTACGATGGTGACACACTTTTTGCCACGGGTCACAGCCGTATACAGGATGTTCCGGTTCATGAGGGGCCTTGGTCCCGCCAGAAGAGGCAATACCACCGCCGGGTACTCGCTTCCCTGAGATTTATGTATGGTGATGGCGTAGGCCAGTTCCAGTTCATCCAGCTCCCCCTGGGAATAGGTCACATACTTTTCCTCATCAAACAGCACCGTCACTTGCTTGTTGTAGGCATCAATTTCCTGGATGATACCGCAGTCTCCGTTAAAGACGCCGCTGCCTTCCTCTACGCAATAGCCATTGTATCCACGGATTTCCCATTTGATCTGATAGTTGTTCTTCATCTGCATGACTTTGTCCCCCTGGCGGAACAACACGCCATGACTTTCTATCTGCGGTTTTCCCGGCGTCTCCGGATTTAAGTACCTCTGCAGTACTTCATTGCACCGGTGAACCCCCAGTTCGCCTTTTTTCATCGGAGTCAGCACCTGTACATCAAAAGGGGTACAATGGGTGTATTTTGGCATGCGGTCCCGCACCAGCCAGAGCATCACCTCAAGCACTCCGTGGCTGTCGTCCCGCTTCAGACAGAAAAAGTCCTTGCTCTGATTGTCCAAGGAAATAGGCTCTCCGGCATTGATCTTATGGGCATTGACGATAATATCACTTTCTGCTGCCTGCCGGAAGATCCTTGACAGTTTTACCACATTGAAGCAGTGGGACTGGATAATGTCTTTTAGCACATTTCCCGGTCCTACGCTGGGAAGCTGGTTCACATCTCCTACCAGGATCAGCCGGGTTCCTACTGCCACAGCCTTTAGGAGGCTGTGAAACAGGTAAATATCCACCATAGACATTTCATCGATAATGATCACATCCGTCTCCAGAGGATTCCATTCGTTTCTTCCAAACTGCTCGGCCCCTCGGTCAACATTCTCTTCCTGTTCTCCCGGTGCACCGTTGTACTCCAGCATGCGGTGTATGGTCTGGGCCTCACAGCCGGTGGCCTCGGTCATTCTCTTGGCCGCACGGCCGGTAGGGGCCGCCAGCATAATGCTCATGCCCTGCTTTTCGAAACAGCGGATGATCATGTTGATGGTTGTGGTCTTTCCGGTTCCCGGCCCACCAGTCACTACCAGAAGTCCGCTGTGCATGGCTTCTTTCACGGCGATCCTCTGCTGGTCGTCCAGTTCCAGTTCTTCCTGGGCCTCCAGACTGGCGATCTGTTTCATGGCGTACTCTTCATCTCTCTCCAGCGGGATATTCAGATCCCACAGCATCCTGGCACAGTTTAGTTCTGCGTAATAAAGGGTCGGCAAATATACATTCCTCTCTTCCGAGACAATTACCACACGCTGTATCTCCATCTCTTCCAACACCGTCATAACCTGCTCTGCCGTAACTTCCAGCCGGTAGACTGCTTCTTTCAAAAGCATGGGCTCCGGCATATACACATAGCCTTCATTGGTGCCAAGCCCCAGCACATACAAAATCCCCGCCCGGATCCGGTTGGGATCGTTCAGGGCAAAACCCGCTTTCTTCGCTATGTCGTCTGCGATCTTGAATCCGATCCCCTGGATATCCTCTGCCAGTTTGTAAGGAGTTTCTTTGACTACTCCGTACAGATCTATGCCATAGGTTTTGTAGATCTTCACAGCCAGCTGGTTGGAAATCCCGTAATCCTGCAAAAAAATGGTGGCACTGCGCATTTCTCTTTTTTCTTCAAACTGCTCCCCGATGCTGCGGGCCATTTTCTCACTGATTCCCTTTACTTCTGCCAGCCGCTCCGGTTCCTGCTCAATGATTTCAAAGGTTTTTCCGCCGAACTTATCCACGATCCGCTTGGCCAGCCCTCCTCTGACGCCGGCAATGGCACCGGATCCCAGATACCGCAGCATAGCCGTCTCATTGTCCGGGGCCTGCACCTCAAAACTTCTCACCTTCAACTGTTCCATATACACCGGGTGCTGCACCATTTCCCCCGTTACCTTTACATACTCTCCTTCATTGATAAATGGCAGGGTGCCTACGCAGGTTTCTTCCTCCCCATCGGACTGCTCCAGCTCAAATACCGTATAGCCATTCTCCACATTTCTATAGATAATATTGGTTACATACCCTTTTCGTTCTTCCATGGTATACTCCTTTTCCACATAGTAAAAAACTCCCCTTCATGTGTTGAAAATCATAACACACGAAAGAGAGCCTGTAAATGGAAACTTAGGTTACACCTGTGTTCCCTCATTTTTCTTAATCGCATTGTACAGCTGATCTGCCAGCCCGATAGACTGTCCACTGTTTGTCATGGACTCAGCAATGGTCTGGATATAGTTGTCATGGAACATATCCACATACTGACTGCTGGTACTGTCGTCATCCTCGTCCTCTGTCAGGATCTTGGATGCCTTCTCCATATTTTTGTACATCTGCTCGATCATATAAGATTCAAACTGCTTGCATGCCTCCATAGTTTCATCGTCTGTGGAAGCATTCTGAATCTGGGAAGACAATTTGTCCGCAGCGGATGCCGAAGCATCTGTGCTGTAATTTGTCAAATATGTATTATCTACTGAAATCGCCATCACTACGCCTCCTTATCATGAACGAAGATTGTTGGCCTGCTGCAGCATCTGGTCGGATGCTGTGATGGCCTTAGAGTTCATTTCATATGCTCTCTGGGCGATGATCATGTTGACCATTTCGTCTGCTGCCTGTACATTAGACGCCTCCAGATAGCCGGACTTGATCAGAGATCCCAACTGTGAAGCGTTGTAGATCGTAGCCTGTCCGGACGCATCGCTCTCCAGATAATTGGAATCCGAACTCTTGGTCAAACCTCCTGCGTTCGGGAAGTTTGCCAGTCCGATCTGCACACCGATGTTCTGCTGGTTACCGGTGTTATCCGGATATGTAAGATTTCCATACTGGTCTACGCCAAGTTTGCTTGTACGGTATGTACGATCCAGCACAATGGCATTTCCGTTTGTATCCAGTACCGGATGACCTGCACTGTCTGTCAAGGCGATCCCATCCGTCGTAATAGACATATTGAAATGACCATTTCTCGTATAAGCGGTGGAACCGTCATCCTGCTTTACCATAAAAAATCCATCTCCCTGGATGGCATAATCAAACTCACCGTTGGAAGCATTCAGTGCTCCCTGGGTAAAATCCGATGAAATAGATGCTATCCTGGTTCCCAGTCCTACCTGTGCACCAATGGGCTTCGCCTCTCCCGTAGAAGTAGTAGTCTTCTGCTGCATGGTCTGGTAGATCAATGATTTAAAATTAGCCGCCTGTGTCTTATATCCGGTTGAGTTGATATTTGACAGGTTGTTGGCAATTACATCTAAGTTACTCTGCTGCCCGATCATTCCACTGGCAGCGGTCCATAATGAACGCATCATACGTCAAGACACCTCCTTGATCAGCCGTTCAATCTTCCTACAGAATTCACAGCACGGTCCAGCATGCTGTCATATGAACGGATCACTTTCTGATTTGCTTCATAAGCTCTTGTTATAGTAATCATATCGACCATTTCTTTTACAACATTAACATTTGACTGCTCCGTATATCCCTGGATCGTCTGAGCACTGGTATCCTTTTCCGTTGCTCCATCCACCGGTTCATACATGGTATCACCATATTTTTTCAGATAATCATAATCCTCAAAATCCACCAGTTTTAATGTGTCAATGTTCTGGCCGTCTGCTGTGATCACACCATTTGCCGATATACTGATGTTTTTGGCATCAGTGGGAATGTGGATGTCTCCACCCTGTCCCTGTACAGCGTTGCCTTCACTGTCCACCAGCAATCCATCCTTGGTCAAGGTAAACTGTCCGTTTCTCGTATAACGGGTGTGCACATTTCCATTTTTGTCTGTCACATTTACGGTAAAAAATCCACTGCCGCTCAACGCCACATCCAGGCTGTTGCCTGTCTGGCGGATCGATCCCTGTGAATAATCCGTATAAACTTCGCCAATCTTCACTCCCAGACTCAAGTGTCCAATGGCTTCGTTGTGGTAAGCTTCCGATCCATCTCTTACCTTGATCGCCAACACCTGGTCAAATGCCTGACTGGTTACCCGGTCATCTTTGAATCCGACGGTGTCTGCGTTGGCCATGTTATTGGAAATAACATCCAGCCTTTTCTGCTCGTTGACCATCCCTGTCCATCCGGTATACAGGCCTCGTAACATAACATTCCTCCATTCTTACAAGCCCCAAAGATCCGTATTAATCTTCCGGACCGTTGTTTCCACTTAAGAATTCTACATATTTTCCTGTTCCAATGGCAACGGCAGTCATCGGCTCTTCCGCTGTCATAGTTGTAATTCCTGTCTTAGATTCAATCAATTCTTCCAATCCATACAAAAGACTTCCGCCTCCGGTAAGGACGATACCACGGTCTGCAATATCTGCTGCCAGTTCCGGTGGTGTCTTTTCCAGTACACTGTGAACTGCCTCTACGATCTGGGAAGTAGTATCTTTCAGTGCTTCTTCTGTCTCTTCGGATGTAACGGTGATGGTCTTTGGCAGACCTGTCACTAAGTTTCGTCCTCTTACATCCACAGACACACTTTCCGGCCGTGGATAGGCAGTTCCGATACGGATCTTGATATCTTCGGCAGTTCTTTCACCAATCAGAAGATTGTGTTTCTTTCTCATATAACGAACGATGGCATCATCAAAGTCGTCTCCGGCGATCTTGATGGATGTACTTACAACGGTACCTCCCAGAGAGATAACCGCGATATCTGAAGTACCACCACCGATATCTACAATCATGTTTCCACAAGGTCTGGCAATGTCAATTCCGGCACCAATGGCAGCTGCAATCGGCTCCTCAATGATCCTTACATCTCTGGCTCCTGCCTGGAAACCGGCATCTTCTACTGCCTTTCTCTCAACCTCTGTTACCTGGCTTGGTACACAGATGCTCAGAAGTGGCTTGCGCAGACGCTGTTTGCCTACGGCCTTCTGGATAAAATATTTAAGCATTTTTTCAGTTACTGTATAATCAGAAATAACGCCCTGTCTCAATGGACGGACGGCAACGATATTTCCCGGTGTACGGCCTAACATAAGGCGTGCTTCTTCACCGATTGCTTTGATGCGGTTGGTATCCCGGTCAAATGCAACTACACTTGGCTCTTTCAGTACTACCCCTTTACCTTTTACATATACAAGGATACTTGCTGTACCCAAATCGATTCCTATATCTAAAGCCACGATGATAACTCCTTTCAAAAACTCTCCATGTATCCTTCTAAAAATAGCATATATAGTTTATTATAAACGCTTTTTCTATTTTTTCAAATTATTTTTTTGCAAATCTTACATTTTTCACGAATTCTCGTCTTCTGCGTATGCCGCCTGGAGCATGATGGCACATTCCACA
>ULQY01021799.1_pt1 | contig 15699 bp, 17 predicted proteins | sample 1954671 | NCBI WGS metagenome assembly ULQY01 (sample SAMEA4835660, study PRJEB28245) | human gut metagenome | biome: gut microbiome; material: fecal sample | place: Denmark | collected 2008 | reverse complement strand
CTAAATCCTTCAAGATCTCCTTGATCTGGCACACATGGATTCATGTATTGTGAAATTTTTGGAATCAGAAGATGCATCGCATCTTTTCCTCTTTCTTTTATTGTGGTATTGGCTGCGGAGCAGCCCGCGGTATTTTCGATTTTTTATTCGTAAGCGAACAAAAAATGAGCATAAGGGGGGACTGATAGCAAACTGCGTTTGCTAGTTTGGCAAAGCCAAACGTCCTGCCCCTTCTGCTCTTCCTGTTTTTGATATCATGTCGGCTTTGAGATATATCAAAATTTTTGATTTTGATATATTTTAAATTGACATGTTATAAATGCAGTAATATAATAAATGCAATATAAAATAGAAAGGTTGGATGGAAAAAATCAGATGGCAAATATATTGATCCGGAATGTTGATGAGACGGTGGCATTGCGTCTGCATGAACTTGCCGGTAAAAAGGGAATGAGCAGGGAAGCTTACATCAGGGATCTTTTTAACTCAGTCTCTGTTTCCGGCGAATTAAAGGAGCTTGATTTTAAGTATGCGAATCTCGTTCAGCTATTAACGGATCAGGCGAAGATGCTTTCCGACATTATTGATCGGAATACATATGTGCTTGAAATGATTCAGGAAAGGATACATGATAATGGGCAGTCTTAAACATATTAATATCTCGTCTGATGATATGGCTGTTTTTGAAAAAGTCAAATCAGATCAGAAATTAAAAACGGATGCTGCAGTGCTTAAATATCTTTTAAATATGTATATGGAAAATATGGATGAGGACATCAGAAACCAGAAGCTGGTGGACATGTTCATGGAAGCTTTTTCTAAAAATTATTATGCATTTTTTGAAAGACTCCGTTGGGCGACTAGGACATCCGAAGAAAACTCGATCTTCTTATTGGACGCAGTTAATACCATTCTTGTAAATGACAATATTAAGGATGGTGTTCCTGTTGAAGTATATATGCATCCTGTGATCGCAACATCAAAGGCGAATCATAAACGTAAGGTAGAACATTTTAAACAGGCTAAAGATGATAGAAATTTCAGAAAAAAGATGCAGGAAAATATTTAGGTACTATTAATAGTACCTAAATGAAAAAGTATTATTTTGCGCCATATTATATGGAGTAATTATCTGTTTTTTTTATAATGGAGATTACACGTTTAAGTGAAGGAGAAAAGACATTGAAATTTGATATGGAAGATATTGACTGGAAAGCATTGGATTTCTTCTTGGAGGAAGTAGAGAATGGTTATTATTCCAAAGAGGAATTATTGAATAATGAAAATTTTTTAGCGATGCTTGCTGCAGTAAAATATGATAAGGCAAATTGGAAAAGGATACCTCATTTTATAAAGGAGAGTTATTTATGCAAAGAGTTCTGCTTACAGGTAAATCCGTATATCGCAATAAAGGATATGTCGCAAATACAAAAGTATAAAATATATCTTGGACTTGATGATCATGTTGAAAATGTAGATGAGGTTCATAAGCCGTGTAATATGGAAGATGATATGGATCGGATTATGAAGGATGTCATTAATGAATTGTCAAGAAAAACAGTCTATGAAGTTTATGATTTTCTTGGTATTACGATTGGCGAAAATCAATGGAATTGTCTGGCTGAAAAAATGAAGAGAAGCCTTCTTTAACGTGAAAAGTAAAAGGTACTATTAATAGTACCCTATGAAAAAATGACAGAAAATATTTAGGTACTATTAATAGTACCTTACGAAAGAGGGAAAAGAAATGGCAGTTGAAAGTAGCAAAAATGCAATTAACAGTAAACAAGAAATAATGGAAAGATTTGCGGAATTAAGTGTAAAAATGACAGAGGTAATGAAACTGAGCAGGGAGATTGATCAGTACATGGAAATGGAACAGGAACTGCCGGTACAATGTCAGAGTGATCTTGGTCTGGCATGTTCAAGTCCAAATGGAAGATTTTCTCCTGAATTTAAACATGTGTCGGAACAGATTGATAAGATGAACGGACAAAAGATTGATATCCCATTTGAACAGTACGACAGATATTGCTCCAGCACGGATATCATGATGAATATAATTTACAACCTGCTTAGAAGCAGACAGATTTCATAGGAAGGATTTTTGATTTATGAATAATGGATGGGATCAATTAATATGAGTTACCAAGAAAATCGAGGGAAGAAACGCTTGCATCTATCCAGACGGCTACGTTGATTGCCGGCATAAAAGATGCAGAACCATCACCTAAAGGGAGTAAAATATGGTAAATTTAAATCAATCCATTAATGCATATAAAAATTATGTGCGTGAGGAACGGAAGTTTCATGGCAGTATGACACCAAAAGAATATGGTATACAGATTATGAAAAGGAGAAGAAAAAATGGAAAGACAAAATGATATGGAAGAATTAAGCGTAAATATCAGTTATTGTCCATATTGTGGCAGTAAAAATATTATAAGGATAAATGATGTTGATTGTACATGTAATGACTGCGGACGTGATTATATGGTCATAACACATGAATGATTTCAGTATGGAAAACCAAATAAAATCGAGAAAAATATGCAAGGTACTATTAATAGTACCTTGTTTTAAATTGGAGAATTTTCAGTAAAAAAGAAAGAGGAAAATTATGAGCGGTATTAAAGCAGGAGTGGTGGTCATAAACAAATTCTGTCCAGCAGATTCGAAGGCATTTTCAGGATACATATCGTATATTGACCGTTCGGAAGCAAAACGGAATGAGAAACTCAGTGAATATAATTTATACAATGACTATATGGATAACCCGGAGAAAACGACAGGATTGTTTACCGAGGATAAAACAGAGTTGACATACAAGGACAAGAAAATATTAAAAGAGACTTTCCGTTCAGCACAGGACAATGGAAGTCTGATGTGGCAGACGGTCATATCTTTTGATAACCGCTGGCTGGAAAAATATGGATTGTATGATGCAGCTAATGATATTGTAGATGAGCGAAAACTAAAAGAAATATCTTCGAATGCAATAAAAAAGATGCTTGTAAACGAAGGACTTGAAAATGCAGTGTGGAGTGGGGCGATACATTACAATACAGATAATTTACATGTACATGTAGCAGTTGTCGAACCTGTGCCACAGAGGATGGTAAAAGAATATACACAGTATGAGTACCGGGAAGATCCAAAAGGAAAATATGTAAAGGATAATTATGGAGAATTTGTTTATGCAAATAAAAGCTTTGTTAAGCAGCGCATGGAGGATGGACTGCCGGTTACAAGATATGATAAAGTCCCACTGCTTGACAAGGATGGAAACCAGATTACAAGAAAACAGTATGTTGGAAAATTTAAGCAGAAAAGTATTGAGATGTGCAAACAGTATGTGGTGAATGAGATTGCGATGCAGCGTGATCAGAACCTGCAGATCAACCGGATCATAAGAGAGCAGATCGTCAAACAGAAAACAACTCATAAGCTGATTCAGGATCAGGAACTGGTGAATAAATTTCTGGATGTATATAAGCAGCTGCCGCGGACTGGGAACCGGGGACTGTGGAATTATAATAATAATGCGATGCATGGAGTCCGGAAATCGCTGGATGAATTGAGCAGCTTTTACATGCAAAAATACAATCTGGAAGATTATAAGGAGTTAAGAGCACTGATTGCACAGCAGGCAGTTTTATATCGTGAAGCTTATGGAAAAAGTGGAAGGGATTATGAACAGACCAAGATGAAAGATTTGTATGAGAGACTTGGTAATGCAATCCTCAAAGAAATGAGGGAGTTTGATAAAAATTATGCAGGGGATATTAATGAACTGTATAATGAAAATCATATTGAACAGGTGCTTGAACCGGTTTTTACAGAAAAATATACATTTCCTGATGGAATTGAATTACAGACAGAAGAGCCGGAGTTTGAAATCCATCATGATTATGATCATGATCTGGATGAAAGTGTGGACATGGGCTTTGACGAGGGATTTGTTTTTCCAGAAAACGATTGGAAGATGGAAAATAATGATCAATTAAGACTGGCAAAGCAGTTGATCTATGGAGCGAGCAAGGATTTTGAAACAGCGATAGACATTTTAAAAGAAGAGAGTAGCAAGGGAAATGTTCTTGCCGTGTATGAACTTGGAGCCATATATCAATATGGAAGAGGAAGGGAGATAAATCTTCCGGCGGCGCAGGAATACTATAAGAAATCTTTAGAAATGTTCGAAGCGATTTATAAACTGGATAGTGATGAGTTAAAGGAAAAGTATAATGTATCAGCTGGATATGTCGCATACAGGATAGGAAAACAATATCAATATGGACAGGGAACGGATGCAGATGATGAAAAGGCATTTAATTGGTTTGATACAGCTATAGCTGGGAAGTGCAGGCTGGCACATTATAATGTGGCTAATATGTACTACGAAGGAAAAGGCACGGAGCAGGATATACCGGAGGCAATCAACCATTATGCAATTGCAGCTTATAATGAAAATCCATTTGCAGCATATAAATTGGCGACAATTTATGCAAAAGGTATTGAAACGGAAGTTGATCTTGATGAAGCGCAGAAATTATATAAAATAGCTTTTGAAAAATTTTGCAACCTCGAAGAAGAAAATCATAGTGATAATCTCCAGTACAGGATTGGATGCATGTATGAAAAAGGGATTGGAACAGAACAGAACAAGCGCATAGCGGAACGTTATTTTGAACGAGCTGCAAAGGTTGGAAACAGTTATGCACAGTATAAGCTCGCTCAAATTTATCTTGAAAAAGAAGAAGCGGATTACACGGAAAAAGCAGTACAATTGCTTCAAAAATCTGCCATCAAAGGAAAAAATGTAATGGCGCAGTATGCACTTGGAAAGATTGCAGAAGATAAGAATAATGAAAACAGGGATTTAAAGGAAGCAGTCAAATGGTATGGAATGGCGGTAGATAACGGAAATGATTATGCAGCGTACCGGGCAGGTAAAATTCTGATCGATCGTGAGAGTGGACTTTATGACCGGGATAAGGCACTGTCTTATTTCCGCATGGGGGCAGAAAATTATAATGAATATGCACAGTATGAACTGGGAAAAGCCTATCTTGATCAGGAGTATTACAATCTGCCGGAAGCATTAAAGTGGTTGGAAAAATCAGCAGAAAAGAATGTACATGCTTTATATAAGCTTGGAACATTGTACCAGAACGTAGAATCAGAAATCTATAATATGGATACCGCAATACAATATTATGAAAAGGCTGCATTGCAGGGACATGAAGCATCGCTGTATAGGCTTGGAAAGATATACAGTGATAAGGAAAATCCAAAGTATTACAATATTGACAGGGCAGTGGGATGTTTTAAAAGTGCTGCAGAAAAAGGAAATGAATATGCACAGTACCAGATGGGGTGCATATGTATGGATAAAAATTTTGAAGATCATTATGACATGGGAGAAGCGCTGTCCTATTTTGAAAAGGCAGTGGAAAAGAATTTTTCGCCAGCAAAGTATAAGGCAGGAAAAATCTATCTGGAAAAAGGAAGTGAATATTTTGACCTCGATAAAGGTTTGAAATATATGCAGGAGCTGGCAGATGCAGGAAATGACATGGCACAATATACGGTCGGAAGAGTTTATTCGGATGAAGCCTATGGTATCTATGATCTTGATAGGGCAGTTGAAAATTTTACAAAAGCCGGGGAAAAAGATAATAAGTTTGCACTGTATCAGTTAGGGGTTATTTATAGTAATCCGGAGAACACTTCTTATTACGATATGGATAAAGCTCTGTCTTATTTTGAATCATCCATTACAAAGGAATTTACCAATGGAAAGTATAAGGCTGCAAAAATTTACCTTAATCGTGAAGATAAACATTATGATCTGCAAAAGGGCATGGAATATATGCAGGAACTTGCCGATGATGGAAATGATATGGCGCAGTATGCTCTTGGACAGATATATGAGGACCGGATACTGGAAGTGTATGATATTGACAAAGCAATTGAAAATTATACTCATGCAGCAAATCAGGAAAATAAGTTTGCGCAGTACAGGCTTGGAAACATATATGCAGATAAGGAGAACGAAGAACAATATGATCTGGATAAAGCATTAGAATATTTTGAAAACTCTGTGAAGAATGAGTTCGATCCGGCAAAGTACAAAGCAGGTAAGATTTACCTTGATAAAGAAAGTGGACATTACGATCTTGCAAAGGGAATGGATTACATGAAAGAACTTGCGGATAAAGAAAATGACATGGCACAGTACACACTTGGAAGGATACTTCTGGATCCGGAATCAGGAGCCTATGATGCAAAAGAGGGGATGGAATATCTTACGCGTTCAGCAGAGCATGGAAATGAATATGCACAGTTAAAGCTTGGGCTTATCTATTTATCAGGGGCGGACAAATATCCGGGCATTATGAAAGATAAGGAGATGGCGCGTAAGTATCTGGAACTTGCTGCTGAAAAAAATGATCTGGCAAAAGATATTTTGTCAAACATTGATAATTACCGTGGAGGTCTTCCGTTCGTGATCGCAGGGAAGAATAGAATCAGTCTGCGTGGAAACAGCAGCTATGAACTGGAAAAAGCCCTGCATAATATCGAAAAGTCAATGGGAGATGAACTGCAGAAATATATCAATATGAGAGAGTTCGAAAAACTGAAAGACAAGGAAATAAGAGAGGCAGAGAAAGAGAAGAACAAAGAAAAAGACAAGGAAATAGATCAGGAACATGAATAGGTACTATTAATAGTAGCTAACGAAAAAACAGCGTATTTCAAGGCTTGGAGCGTTTTAGAGGAGTAAAAAAACGCAAGGTACTATTAATAGTACCTTGCAAAATAATTCAATAAAAGAAAAAAAACATGTTATAATTTAACATATCTATATTGACAAAAAGTTATACTATATTTATAATATAAGTATAGTAAAAATGAAAGGCGGAAAAAGCTATGATAACTATTTGTTATTTAAACAACAAAGGCGGAGTTGGAAAAACTGCCACCGTAAGCACGATTGGACACATGATGAATCAGGTATATGGAAAGAAAGTCCTTATGATCGATCTGGATCCACAGGGGAATCTTTCTACAGGATACAGTGAGATAGACTGGGCTGATATCTTTCTGTCAATCTTGAACGGAAAAGAAGTTGATACGGAAAAGTCTGTTGAGGATATTCTTATGCATCCGGAAATGGATATACATGAGGCAATCAAACATACACAGTATGAGGGGCTGGATGTGATCCCTTCACATCTGACACTGTCAACTGTTGAAGAAAGTTTAAAGGCAGACATTACAATGCCACAGCAGTTCAAGCTGAAAGGACAGCTTGAGAAAGTGAAAGATGAATATGATTACTGCCTGATCGACTGCTCGCCATCTATCAGCATCTTAAACATCAACGGACTTGTGGCAGCGGATGAAGTATATATACCATTAAGATGCGATGGAAACAGTTGCATTGGAATGGCTATCACGATGAACCTTATACGCACGGTCCAGACATATAATCCAGCACTGCAGCTTATGGGATGTTTCCTTACGCAGTACGATGGAAGAAAAAATGTTGCCAGGACGGTATATGAACTGTTAAAGAAAATCCTTACAGATGATATCATTCTTCCGTTCCGGATCGGAACAACAAAATATCTGGAAGAAAATACATTTGAGCAGAAACCACTTCTTGCAGTGGATTCGGGTAAAAATAAATGCAGTGCTACATTAAGCTATCTGAAACTCACAGAATATATGATAGCGCCAAATAAAAAAGAGTATCTGAAAAAATATGATGCAGAACTGAAAGAGATTGAAAATCTGAGACTTGAAGAAGAACAGAATATGGCGTAGTTAGCAGATCATGATTGTGAAAAGAGGAAAAGAACATGGCTAAATTTAATATGGATAAAATAAAAGGATTAGGCGGTGTGCCTGAACAGAACGAAAACAAGGGAATGGTCGGTGCAGGGCTTTTAAATGTGGCTTCCCAGGCACAGGCTGCCTTGCAGAAAGCAACGATCTTTGTACCATATGATAAGATTGTGCGCAATCCGATGAATAAAATGAGTTTGAAAAATATTGATGAACTTGCACAGTTGATCGAGCTGGCAGGTTTACAGCAGCCGCTTGTCGTAAAGCAGACAGGTGACGGAAAATATATGATCCTTACCGGAGAGCGAAGATATCTGGCAATCGGAAAACTGATCAGTGAAGGTAAATGGAATCCGGAGAATCTTGTGGAAGTTAAACTGCAGGATATGGACAAGCTCAATGTTCCATTACAGGAAGATACAAAAGAGCTGTTTGAAGTCGTAGTGACAAACCAGCACAGAAAGAAAACTGATTCAGACAAGTATTTTGAGGCAATGGCATGGAAAAAGATCATTCAGGAATTTAGGGAAAATGGAAAGCAGCTCCGTGTAGTCGGGTATGATGAAAATGGAGAGCCGATAGAGCAGATGCGCACTATCATGACAACCGGAATGGATGATGATGGAAATGCAATCGAAGAAGATATCACCGGAATGAAAACACAGCAGATCATTGGTGACAAGCTTGGTGTCTCCGCAGCACTTGTTGGACAGATGGAGAAGATAGAAAACAATGGATCGGAAGCATTAAAAGATGCCCTAATGAATGAAAAAGTAGGGATTTCACTTGGATCAAAAGTGGCCGGACTTGACCAGAATGAGCAGGAGAACTTTTTAAAAACTGTTCTGGAAAAAAAGGACGAGGGAGACACGATCACAAATGATGATCTTAGAAGATATCAGTACGAGAAAGAGAAAGCTTCGGTAAAAAAGAAAGAGGAGGAGCCGGAGGATGATCTTCTTCCTGGAAAACTGATCACAGAAAAGCAGCTTAAGGCTGATCTTAAAAAGATCACAAAAGCATTAAAGGCAAACGGAGGCATCAGACTGGATGATGCAAAGTATGATTCATATATCCGGCAGATCCAGTTATTGGAAAAATTATTTGTGTAAGGAAAAGAGAAAAGCACTATGAAAAAATCGGAAATGAAAAGAAAAATTGAAAAAATGAAATTGAGACGCAAGGTTTGCAATATTTATGCATATTTGGCCTTTATTCCAATGTTGATTATTGCTTGTCTATTTTTTTTGAAAGGACCAAGTGTGCGACAATATATAAGAGATATTTTAGCCCTCTTTTTTATGTTGACAGGACTTATCGCAATAAGAATGAAAAATTATTATGATGAAATAATCGATCATTTGAAGGAAGATAAAAACTAAAATAACAAAATCGGAGGAGACCAGCTATGATCTCTACAATATCAAAAATATGCGCACCATTTGTACTTATTTTTATAATTGATTTAGTATTTTTAATTCTCATATACAAAGCATACAAGCGTGGCAATTATGAAAGATACAACTTTTTTGTTAGAGCAGGCTGTGTAATATCTATTCTATTTATAGGTGTTATAGTGATTGCTTTATAAAGAAAATGAAGAAAGGGAGAAAACGAAATTATGGAATATGTTATACCGTTCGTTCTGATTGCGATTCTTGTACTGATAGTTTGGTTGGTTTCATCATGGATATTATTTTGAAGGTAAATAAAAATGATACATAGTAGGAAAAAATACGTTCCAACATTTTTTGGATTCAATAATTATGAGTGCAAACATGAAGATTTTTATTGCTATTACGAGGAGGCTATTTGGAATAAATATGGGCTTCATTTTACTATTCATGATAACTCCGGACAAGTAGAAGATATTTGTATCAAAGGCAAAAAACATAGCAAACCTCCATATGCTTTCAATAGTTATGAGGAAATGATGATTCAAACTGAAAAGCATGCAAGAGGAACTTATGTGGCAGATCAAGTAGGTAATATTCGTAAGGAAGCAGTATATTTAATTCTTGATTTAGACAAAAATGGAATCCTTCGTTCCGACCCATACGATTTCGATGGATATGTTAGCAAAAGAGGAACCATTTTTAACATTACAAGCGAGGGAACCTACAATGGGAAAAAATGGTTTAAATTGAAGGAAGAAGATAAACATTTAGTTTTTCCAGATATTGTTAAAGCGGCAACATACATAGAAAAACATTATGGCACATGGGCCTGTTCTCATTATTTAAAAAACATACCGGGAAACTATTAGAAGAATATTTTTGTTTGTAACACTTGTGGGATACTATAATATCCTCAAAATAAGAATAGAGGAGGAATCTAAATGAATTCGATAAAGTTTGTAAAGGGAACTAGAATTAAGGAAATTGAGGAGTTGGCTAAAAAAAATGGATATGAAGTGAAGTATTTGAATATGCCTAATTGTACAAGAAATGAAATTCTACAAGAAATGAATATCAAAGAATTTATCCAGAACAACACAGAGAATTGTGAACACCCAAGCCAGTATATCCTTTTCTTACAGCGTTGGAGCAGACAGGAACCTTACTGGTGCTTATTTATTGGAGAAACTACAAAACCTATTACATCCGAAGAAAGTAACAACTACATTATTTTAGGACATTACTGTATTGAAAAAGAATCAACCCTGCACGATGTAATGACAACACTTGCTGAAACAGGTATTTCCGTAAAAATGGTTCATGATTATTTTTCATAAGCATACACCATAAAAGTAACACAGTAAAATTAGAATTTTAGAAAGGTATTACAGTTAGGTAGACTTGCAGATATACTGTTTTCAAGAAATTTAAGCAAATAACTTGAATATAAAAATGAAACGAGAGGAGAATTAATAATGAAAAAGAAAGTAACAGTATTAATCGTAACTTTATCAATGGCAGCAACATTATTTGTTTCTAGCTGCAGTCTCCAGGCTGTGGATGATTTTGATTCTAGTACAAATTCGAATATAAATGCAACAGAATCGCTTAAAGATGATAATTCATTGGTTTTGGTCGAAGATTATGCCTCAGATGGTTACAATGGATATGAAGTATATGCTGACAAAGAAACTGGTGTTATGTATCTCTTGGTATATGGTCATAACGTAAGTGGATTAACCGTTATGCTCAACAAAGACGGATCCCCAAAGATTTGGGATGGATCATATAAATATAATAGATAACGAATTTTTATAGCCCTTTTGTATATGAGACAACAAAAAAATCTACAAGGCGTTAACACGCTGCAGTAAATGGCATTAATACGACCATATAAAACAAAAGGATTTTGGGAGTGCGTGTCACAGATGCATGTTGACATGTCAAATACGACATGTTTATACAATAGATCACTAATGCAGAGAGGAGGAAATTCTTATGAAAAAAAGTACATTTAAAGATAGAATTTTAGCGTACTATAAGTTATTATGTAAATAGTATGCAGTATTGGTTGAAACACCTTAAGAAACAGAGTAATGCGAAATAATGATATATCACGATATTTATTATAAGCCATGATTATTTAGGGATGCTGCAGATGCTGTGGCATCCCATTGACAGGTTAGAATATATGAATCATTTGACATCTTTTAACATCACTACTACGGTAAAATACACAGAAAATGAGATATTAAAAAAGACAGGGCTCTCACAGGCAGCTTTCCATCGGAAAGCGATAGATGCGTTTCTGGCAGGTGATCAAAAGATTGACAGACGGCTGAAAATCAAAGAGATAAGCAATCCTGAATATGTTAAGAGGAGCTTTAAGGAGCTGATATATCTGGATGATGAACGGAGGAAGCTGCTGGAGCCGATCATGGAGCGTGAGAACGTGGGGATCACAGTTGTATTATTTCAGGCATTGTATGATTACTGTTTTGAAATGGCTTCCGTGCTTGATCATGACGTAGTAAAAAATATAATTGAGGGAAACTATACACTATAGAATGTAGAGGTTTCACAATTATGTCAGTAGAAGAAGAACTGGAACGCTGGTACGATGTGCTGAATGAGAATGTTTTTAGCAGCCAGCTTCCCAACGCAGTTTTCACAGTTTACTGTTCTGAACAGAGAAAAAAAAGCAGCATAGTCTATGAAAGCGGCAAGGTATATAACATTTATATACACAGAAACGTGCTGCATGGAGAGATTGATAAGATAATCACATTTATCATCCATGAGCAGGTGCATATTTATTGCAGAATAAAGAAAATTTCAGATACGAGCAGGAACCGCAGATACCACAATAACAGATATGCTGCTGTTGCAGAGGAGCATGGACTTATTCTGGAATATCGGGGCACAGAGGGCTATGTAACTGTAGGTACAGATGATGAAATCCTAAAATCTTTACCAGCCTTTATAAACCGTGACAGATGGGGGAAAATACTGTCAGAATATGAAATCCGGTATCAAAACAGACTAAACTATGATAAAGGCAATTTTTGTTCGCAGGTGTTTGCCTGTGAGAATTGTAACAATAAGGCAGTTGGCCAGGAGCGCACAAGAATCATTTGCGATAAATGCAGGACATTGATGGTGCCTGTTATACGCGAAAAAAACACGTTTTTGCCGGGAAAGTATAAAACTGTCAAATGTCCGGGATGCAGGAGAAAGATTACAGGAATAGATGACGGAAAATATATATGTGGATTCTGCTTTGAGAAAATGATTGACGCAAAGTGATGGAAAAGGTTGGATGAATTACATCTAACCTTTTTCTTGCTGTCCACATATCAGGATAAAGGGGCATTCGACATTTGGATAAAATAACATCAACATCAGAATTTGCTTTTTCGACTACGAGGTGGGAAGGGGATGCACTTCGTAACAAAGGAGAGTCCTATGGTTATGGGCGTGTATCTACAAAACAACAGAACCTTGACCGGCAGCTGGTACAGTTTGCAATCCTGCCGATCAAAGAGAGTAATATATTTGTAGACAAGGAAAATGGCAGCACATTTAACAGAACTAATTACAAAAAACTGGTTAAGAAGCTTAAGCCGGGAGATACATTATACATACACAGCATCTACCGGCTTGGCAGGAATTATGATGAGATACTGGAGCAGTGGTCTGTTTTGACCAGGGTAAAAAAAGTTAATATCGTAGTATTGAATATGCCGATCTTGGATACGAGACTGGAACGCGACCTCATGGAGAGGTTTCTGTGTGATGTCATATTACATATACAGGCATTTGCAGCGGAAAATGATAAAAATAATATTAAGGTGTCACAGGCAGAGGGGATTGCGAGTGCCAGGGAAAAAGGTGTAGTGTTTGGCAGACCACGTAAAAGCGACATCGATGGATTTAAGCAGAGGTATGAGGAGCTTAAGGAGCAGGGGTTAAAGAATGACGAGATCGCAAAGGAGATTGGCATTGGGATCAGTACACTGTACCGTTATCTCCGGGAACTAAATACAAAATATTGAACAAAAAAATGGAACAGCCACAAGCTGTTCCATTTTTTAAAAATCGACTTCACCTTGGTTGTTGACAATTTTATAAAAATAAAATATAATCTAACCAAGGCATTGAAATAAATTGATCGCAACAATTTATTTCAATTGTATGATATTCAATCTCACACATTAAATATCATCTATTAGTATAATAACAAAAACACCTTGAAATGTCAATGTATATTTGACAAAAACAAGAATCTTTACATAGAAAAACAGCTTATTTTTTGCTAGTTTCATGTAACAATTATACAAAACAGATAGATAATAATGAGGGTGAATCGCATCATACAATTGCGCATTTATCCTCTTTTTATTTTGTAACCAAAAGGACGATTCACAGATGCAGAAACTTAGTGTTGAAGTCCTGGAGAAAATGCTCGGAGCTGATCTGTCAAATCATGAGATAGATATGATGCTCTACATTGCCCGTTTTCAAGACGAGTTCGGGCATATCCGGGGCGTGTATTACAGAGATATTTGTGAAAACGTCGGACTTTCATATCAGGGATTTTATGATTGTCTGCATTCCCTTGAACGTAAGGGAATCATAGCGTGCGAAAAGCGTAGTTATTTTGACTGGGATATTCAGGTCATCAATAACTCTTTTTGTGGTACGGAAAACTTTGGGCGGGGTTATGTATCGCTGCATTGTGGTATGGTGCGGTCAGATGAGTTTAAACAACTTAAAGGCGGCGCAAAGCTTATGGCATTATGGCTCATGCGTGAGTGGCTGATCAGCAGGAGCCGGTCCGGAAGCAGTGCGTACCAGATCACAAAAGAGAACCTGATTGCAAAATTTGTAGGACTGCTTAATGTGTCCAGACGTACTGTGAGGGAATATTTGGGCGATTTAGAGCCTTTTATGGACGTATACCTAGAGAAAGGCCGTAAGTACTTTATAACCTTTAAAAAGGGCGCATACGAGGCTCTGCCGGGCAGGGATTCTGAAAACGATGAACTCAGAAACCACACGGTTACGATCTCCTGCAGGAGAAACCGGATCAAGGACGAGAACAGGCAGAAAGAGGAAGAAATCTGTACCATCCTAAAGCAGCACCACAAGGACATCATTAAGAACCTAGAATTTGATCTAAGTGCCATAATCAGGGAAAGCCTGGCACGGATCAATGCGAGCATACATAACAAGTACAAGTGGAGGAGGTATTTAAATCCTGCACTGGTACATAAGATCGTGATAGAGGAGCTTGCCAATGCGTAGGCATATACAATTGAACAGGGATTATGACAGACCTATGAGAGCCATAGGTCTCTTCGTGGTATCATAAATAGCATCTGGAGAGCCAGATCATCCATCCAAAAGGCAGTTTTCGGTGAAAAAGACACCGGGAGCTGCTTTTTCTTTTTTTACTGGAGAAAAGTATTCAAGTTTCACGACAGTTCAGAAAAAAAGTATTCAAATATCATTTCAATTTTTGACAAGGCTATTCAAGTTTTAAACGGCTTATATAAATTTATTCAAATTTTACGGTAATAAATGAGATCTCCTATTCAATTTTTAAACTATCCACAAAGTGCCTCAAAGCCCCATAAATAGGGCAAAGACACAATATTTAAAACGGCTAATAAATCCTTTCTAAATACAATTCTTTCTTTTTATCAACTATATCTTGTTTGGGAATCAACTACTCTGCAAACAATCTCTTTTTAATTGATCCATGTCACCTTGACACACGAAAACACTCATCCATCCACACAATAAGGAAGCCGAAACGCATAGCGTTCCGCCAATATCTAAACTGGCATAAATGCCAGAATTAATAGATACCAGTAATCCTGATAAACGAAATAACTTATCAATCCATATGCTGAAATTCCAAAGTAAATGACAACAGCAAGACAATGAAGATCCAAGGGAAAATTCAATAAAAAGAAAATTAGAGGGGGGCGATTACATTTCAATTATTGTCAAGTATGGAAATTTATGGTAAAATTCCCTTTGTAGTAAAATTGTGTCGAAAACTATACTTTTTGGCAAACAAAAAAACATGAAAAAAACGTCAAATCTGTGTCGCAATCGCAGATTTTTTTTAATTTTCAGGTCATTTTATCCTCAAAAACACGACTTTTGAAAAGTATGATTTTTGAAACTTCATTGACTAACATGAAAGGAGGATATGTGACCAGAATAGAACAAATGTTCTTGACGTTGTATTATATTTATAGTATAGTGTGGATAAGAAAAATACATTTGGAGGTCACAAAATGAAGAACACAAGTTATAAAAATAAACAATTCGTACTTTTAGGAATGACTTTTTTAAGCGTGGCTGGCATTGCCGGATGTTCCAATGTGGAACTCGCGCAGAGCACAGTGACACTGGAGCTTGGCGATGAGCTGTC
>ULQY01014763.1_pt1 | contig 15784 bp, 27 predicted proteins | sample 1954671 | NCBI WGS metagenome assembly ULQY01 (sample SAMEA4835660, study PRJEB28245) | human gut metagenome | biome: gut microbiome; material: fecal sample | place: Denmark | collected 2008 | reverse complement strand
CAAAAGCAGGTGACTACTGGATTTATAATAAATCTTTGCCTTGGCATAAAAATAAATTTTACAAAAAATCTTCAAAATCCGTAAAGCCTAATTTTTCAAAGGTCGGAACTGTTTACAAAAAAACAACTAATACACCTATACCTAACTTTGCAACCTATAGCAGTAAGGTAGGTGTGTACACGACAAGAACCACATCCTCAGCTACTTGGGAATCTGGAAAAATATACGAGAAAAGAGAAAATGTAGATTTAGGAATGACATTTATTCCAAATTCCTATTACATGAAAGTAGTTGACAATTACGCAGAAATGGTGAAAACGGCATTACAACAAATCAAAGAGATATATTCAAAAGATGAACTTTCCATTGATCTTAGTGCTGTCCAACAGACCTATGATCTGAATGATATTGTAGGGGGAATTGATAACATAACTGGACTAGTTGTTAATGCACCTATCAGCAAAAAAATTATAACGATTCAAAAAAATATCGTGCAATGTACTTATGAAACAAAGAAATAATTGTAAAGAAATTGTATGTATGTTATTATATATGTAAGAAAGGAGATATAATATGGCAGTAAATATCGTTACTGGCTACACAGGTGTAGCTCATGTGACATCAGATGATGATAGAGCTAAAAACAGCTCAATATTCGGAGCAAAAAAATTCATATTGAATTATGGCAATAGTTTTTCGGCAGAAAAGATAAACAATAACCAAATCCGTATAAAAGATGGTATGCTCATCAATCAAGGTACACAGATGGGTATTGAGCCTAATGATTACGAAGATGTAACGATTGAAAATGGCGTATCTGGAATGACTAGAATAGATTTAATCTGCATGAGATATTCTAAAAATGCTGATAGTGCCAAAGAAAGTGCATCACTAGTTGTTCTAAAAGGTACGGCTGTTTCTCAAGGAGAACCGCCAGTTCCGGAGTACACGAAAGGGAATATTTTAGACGGCGGAGATCTTATAGATGATATGCCGCTGTATAAAGTAAGAATTGAATCGTTGAGTATCACAGATATATCAATTATACCCTACACAGCCCCACTTGATATATATACAATATATGATGTGACCAAAAGTCTAACAGATGAGCTGGCTAAAAAAATTGCTCAATATGTAGCGGGATCTGTAGCCGGGGTAAAAGGTACCAATAATGAGGAATATAAAACAGGCTTGGTAACATTGTCATTAGATGACATTAAAAGAAATGCATCGGAAACATTAGATGGACTTATGACGACTACGCAGTTTAAGAATTTGAAAAATTTAATCTCAACCTCTAAAAGTGCTATCGGAAAGGATTTTCCAATTAACTACTGTCGTGTTGTTAATTTGACTGCTCCTATAAACGGATCAGGTAATGACTTGTATGCTTTGGGTATTGGGCTCAATAATGAAGTGTACACTTATTTTGGAAACAATGGGAGTGTTACTGCTAACTGGGTTAAATTACAAAACAGTGATTTTAAAAGCATTAGCTCATCATTCTCAAGCCAAAGTCCATCTATTTCTTTGAGTGCTATTGGTTTAGATTCTTTATCGGAACTTATCTTTGTTTTGACCTATAATTCTTCTGGTGGTACACAAGAAAACATATCAGTAACGGTTCCGGCATCTATGTTAGCAAACAAGCCTTCTTATTTCATATCAAAATTAACAATGGGAGATGCAACAAAAGGACTTTTTGCTAAAATAAAAATAACTAGTAATGTTGTCACTTTAGAAGATTTCCCTCTATACAATGGCACAAGCCTATACACAATGCCTAGCGGAAATCAAAGAGTATTAAGTATATACTATAGATAAGGAGGTGATGAAATGAAATATATAGAAAGATTAAATCCAGATGGTGTTATTATCGTTAATCAGATAACAGCTTCTGTCAATGATGTAGATACCGTTATTGCAGAGGAGCGAGAAGCTTACGGAAACTGGCCATCTGACCGTCAAAGGCTTATTGATAATGAGCCTGAAAATTTAGTAAACGCAATCATGATTATTTTTGGCGAATCTCCTACAATCGAGGAGCCAGAAGTAACTGAATAAAGAAAGGAGAAATAATATGACTAACTTATTTGCATGGGCGTCAATCGGGGAAAATGGAAAAGCCACTGGAGGAAAAAAAGGAGATCAAACGAAGAAAGAAGTAAAGGTAGCCCCTTATTATGAATTTGGGCAGACATGGGTTATTAGATTTAGATCAGCCAAAAGAGGAAAATTAGCAGGAAAAGCCGCAAAAGCAATGGCGGAAAATGATAACATTGGATACAATCAGAATGATCGTACATCCTTATTCAGAGAATGCTGTAAGATAAACTGGCAGATTGACAAGATACACCTTATAGAAAAGTGTAATTGCGATTGCAGTGAATTGGCAGTATGTGCAGTCAATTTTGCTTATGGGTATCCGAAACTTGCGTCTAATAACACAACATACAGCTTGCCTGATTCTTGTAAATCATTCAGCAAAAATTTCAAAAGAGCGGATAAAGCTATTCGGACCAAAAAATTTAAGAAAGGAGACCTTGTTGGTAAAAGAGGTCATGTAATCATCAATGTCTGAGACTGCTCTTGCTTTATTATCATCCTTAATAACTGGACTACTCTCATTTCTGGGGGTAGTCTATACAACAAGGAAACAACATGATTTTACAATTTCGGAAGTAAAAACAGAAGTACAAATGATTAAAAAGGATATAAATTCTTTGGAAGAAAAACAAGACAGACATAACAAAGTAATAGACCGTGTGTACAGTTTAGAAACTGCATCACAAGTTTTAGAGGTCCGACAAAAAGCTCATGATGAGCAAATAAAAGAATTAGAAGAAAGGATGTCGTTAAAATGAATATTAGCAACAAAATATATGACAAGTTGAAATGGATTGCATTATATTTTCTGCCTGGTTTAGGCACTTTATATTTTGCACTGGCGAGTATCTGGGGACTGCCATATGGAGAACAAGTAGTTGGTACCATAACCGCTATTGACACATTTTTAGGAGCTATACTTGGTATATCCTCCAACAATTATAAAAAGAAGAGGTGATATGATGGATGGAGACAGTTTGGCGATAGAATTACTTTCAACTTTGAAAGCTTTGACTAAAAAATTATATGTTGTCATAGTTATTTTAGTAATTCTGCTTTTTGCCACAAATATAGCATGGCTTTATGCTTGGAACTTACCATCAGAAGATCAGACAAGTACACAATCTTATGAGGTAGAATCAAACGACAATGGAAATGCTGTATATAGTGAGGAAGGAGGTGTAAATATAAATGGCAAGAATTAGGGTAGTTAAAACGACTACCATTAAAAGAAGAACCAGGAGACCAAGATCAAGGCCAAAACGAGGTAGAAGAAGATGATTATATCAGACTTCACTGCACCAGAACTTGAATATTTTAGAGAGAATTGTAATTTTGTAAATCTTGAAATACAAATATTTGAGCAAAGAGCAAAAGGAGTAACATTAGAAGCACTTGCAGAAAATCTAAACATATCATACGATTATGCAAGGCACCTAAGTAGAAAAGTCAATAAAAAGATTCTAAAAGTTTTGTAAACACAAAAACAACACATTCTTTACATTGAGTATGTGTTGTTTTTTTTATTTATAATTTAATTAAAGAAAGGGGGGAACATACATGGATATTCTAAAAATAATCAATGATGAAACCCTTAAAGATGTTCCCATACTTGATATATTAAAAGTAATAAATACTATACAAAAGGAGTCAATAAATGAAGAATCCTGTAGAAAGTGTCAGAGGATATATAGCAATAATGAATCAGTTAAGGAGGGAATTTGATGTTTCAGAATCCGTACGCATCTTTGATCGGTCAGAATCAATTTTATCAACAACCAGGAATGAACAATCAACAGTTTTTTCAGCAACAAGAACAGCCTCAAAATCTTATAAGAGTTAATGGGCTAGAAGGTGCGAAAGCATATCAAATGAGTGCTAATTCTATTGTATCTTTATTTGATGCTAACGATGATATAATGTATATCAAGTCAACCGATGGGGCTGGATTTCCGTCTATAAGAACATTTTCTTTTACAGAAGTAAAAGAACAAAATAAACCTATACAGCAAGTTGATTATATCAGCCGTGAAGAATTTGAAGAATTTAAAAAGGAGTTGATGAACAATGGCAAGCAGTCTATTTCGAGGTCAAAATCAAGCCCCACAGATAAATCCTCAAGTAATTAGTCAGGCAAAATCCATGATGAAGAATATGAATCAAATTAGAGGACTTATGGGAATGTTAAATGGAAAAGGAATGAATGCAGAACAGGCAGTTCGTTCTATATGTCAACAAAGAGGTATAGATGTAGATGAATTTATGTCTCAATTAAAATAGGAATTTGCAAATTCAAATAAATAACAAAAATGAAAGGGGGATACTACTATGACAGATGGAGTATCTTTGGCAGACATTGCCGCAGTCACTGATAATAAAGATGGTATGTTTGGTGGTGCAGATGGTGGAATGTGGATTTTCGCACTTTTAATCCTCTTGCTTATTGGTGGAGGTGGTTTCTTTGGAAATAACAGAGGAATCAACGGAGAACCAGTTACAGAAGCTGGATTATGTAATGCCATGAATTTCAACAATCTTGAGAATGCCGTTGGCAGACTGAATGATAATGCTCAGCATAACTACCAGGGATTACAGAACGGGTTGAGCACTCTTGGTTATGAAACTCTGAGAAACTTCAACACAGTTCAGCAACAGGTTGCAGATTGTTGCTGTACAACACAGAGAGCCATTGATGGTGTTAATTATAATGGTGCTATCAATACCGCCGCTATCAACGCAAATACAACAGCACAGACACAGAAGATTCTGGATGCTATGGCACAGAATAAGATTGATAGCTTGCAGGCACAGGTAAATCAGTTACAGCTCCAGTCAGCTATGTGTGGAGTAGTTCGCTATCCAAATGCGACTACTTATACAAGCGGAATGAGTCCATTTTGGAATCAGTCTTGTTGCAACAACGGTTGTAACATTTAAGTCATTTAGACAAGGTTTAAAATGTTAGGGAATGCCTTGTCGGTGTTCCCTTTTTAATTTGAAAGGAGATAATATTATGAGTTGTAAATCAGGAATATATGTTGTAAACACACAGACAGGACAGTCAATCGGAATCGGTTCTACTTATGTGCCACTGACTGTTATTAGAAGATATGGAAAGTATTGCCAGATTGGTGGAAACGGCGTTTCTATAGGAAATTGTGCTGGTGGTGCAGGTTATTATGATATAGATGCAAATGTATCAGTAGCCGCTACTGCCGCAGGAAATGTGACTGCTACATTATACAAAGATGGAGCTCCAGTTCAAGGAGCAACAGCCATTGCAACAGCCACAGCCGCAGGTGATATTGTAACACTTCCTATATCAGCACTTGTAAGATTGAATTGTGATTGTGATACTGCTAATCTAACAATCGTTATTGGTGGTCAGGTTGTAACTGCTCAAAATCTTGCATTTGTGGTTGAGAAAATTTAAGGAGTGATATATCATGACGAAAATAAAGAAGTTAGCCGAACACATTGAGGAAGAAATTTGTGGAGCTAAAGAATATGCCGAAAAGTATGTTGAATGCAAAGCAAAAGGCGATATGCAATTGGCGAATCGGTATAAAGAAATGGCAAATGATGAGTTGAAGCACGCTGGGTATCTTCATGATAAAGCTGTGCAGGATATTGAAGAAATTTCCAAGGTTTATAAACCTAATGAGGAGATGGAAGAAAAATGGGAAAAATGTCATAAGAAATTCGTGGAAAAAACCGCTTGGATAAAGCAGATGTTAGCAATGTAGGAGTGATTATATGACATTTCAAGAAAGCATTCCAGTGGCAAAAGAATTAGCGGAAAATGAATTGAAAAAACACTTTGATGTAGACGCATTCTTAATCTTGGCACTTGTAGATAAAATGAATATTGACCTTGTTCCGGAAAGTAATGTTGATGAGACAATAGCCGATATACAAGGTTTATTCGTTAAATATATGGAAGAAAGAAATTCTAAAAATCTGGAGACACTTCTTTCTACCATTTATAAAATGCTTTCAGAACTGTATATGACTTGTGACTCTGGGGAAAAAGAAATATTCAAAAAGCACTTAGGATCTTTGCAAAATATAGTAAAGCCAAACATCATATAAGAGGGAAATAATTCCCTCTTATTTTTATGTAATATACATAAAAACACTTGACAAAATCAGTTTTATGTATTACAATATAATTACAAAGTAAAACAAAGAAAGGATGTGTTAGATATGACAAATACAGAAATTATATTAGGGTATATGCAGTTGAATAATATAGACCCAGAGAAAACCATATTACATACATATGCACAGCGGAAAAAATTAGGGTATCAAGTTAAAAAGGGAGAAAAATCAAAACATAAAATATCAGTGTGGAAAAGATCCATCAAGAAAGTCAAAAAAGATGATGGAGAAAAAGAAGAAGTGGACACAGGCAGATATTTTTTGAAAGAATCTGCATTTTTCACACAAGATCAAGTGGAGGTGATAAAATGAAAATGAAGTTTAGTGAATTACCATTTTTCATAAGAAATTCATATCCAAATAAAGCAATGGATGGACAAGTATACAAATTTGGAGAAGTACAGCATAGTTCAAATCCATATGCATATCCGGAGGAAAAACAAATGAGTGGACATTTTGGAGTAGCGTTAAGACTTGGCTTGACACAATATTCTAAATCCACATTTGTTAGAGATGATGGCACTGTCTGGCAAATATTTTTTACTAATTTCAAAGAATATGAAAAAGTGGAGGTTGAAAAATGATTAAAATAAAAATAGATGAGCCGGATCAACTCGCAAATAATATACTTGTTAAAAAATCAGCTTTTGTCTCTTTTAGCTATGATCCAAAAATTGTAAATTTTATAAAAGAAATGGGAACAAGAATTTATAATCCAAAAACGCATACCTGGGAAATGCCAGTAAATAATATCATTTCTCTTTGCAATAAATTTGAGGATGAAGAAATTCAAATTTCAGGAGTATATGAAGATTTGCACAAGCAGGAATTTGAGATTGATATACCAGAGGATTTTGAATTTAAAACAAAGCCATTTGCACACCAGGTTGACGGAGTACGATTTGGATTGAATAAGAAGAAATTTCTGCTATGTGATGATCAAGGTCTTGGAAAAACAAAGCAGATTATAGACTTCGTTGGGTGTCTTGAAAAAACAGATACAATCAATAAAGTGCTTATAATATGCGGAGTAAATTCTTTGAAATACAACTGGCAGTCAGAAATAGGAATACATTCTGATGAAAAGGGCTGGGTACTTGGTACAAGGTACAGAAAGAGAACAGGAAAGGCCTATGAAGGAAATACAAAGGACAAGCTAGCGGATCTTGATAACCTTCCAGATTGTAGATACATTATAACAAATATTGAAACCTTACGAGGTGGAGCTGAAAAGATAAGCAAAAGCAAATATCATTTTCCTATAGCAGAAAAGTTGAAAGAGTTATGTGATACTGGTACAATCTCGGTTATAGCATTTGATGAGTGTCACAAGTCAAAAGATCCTACATCCATGCAAAGTAGAGCTATGATACAGGTGCAGTCAAAGTATATGGTTGCAATGAGCGGAACACCGCTGATGAATAATCCACTTGATTTATATTTCCCTATAAGTTGGCTGGGATACGAAAAGCACAGTTTCTATCAGTTCAAAAAGCACTACTGCAATTTAGGCGGCTGGGGAGGATCGGAAGTTGTAGGGTATAAAAATCTTGAGGAGATAAGATCTTTGATGGAGGAGATAATGCTCAGAAGATTAAAAACCGAAGTTCTTGATCTTCCGGAAAAGATTAGAAAGATTGAATATGTAGATATGACACCTAAACAGAATCAGATATACAAGGAAGTATATAGCGGTGTTATGTCCGAACTGCAAAAGATTAAATTTTCAAATAATCCTCTATCAATGATGATTAGGCTCAGACAGGCTACCGGATGGACTGGGATCCTATCAAATACAGTTCAAGAATCGGCTAAAATGGAAAGAATGATTGAACTTGTACATGAGATTGCAACAAGTGGTCAGAAAGCTATCATTTTTAGCAACTGGGAATCAATTACAGAAGTAGCAAGAGAAAAATTGAAATCTTATAACCCAGCTTATATCACAGGAGCAACAAAAGCTGATGAACGAATGAAAGAGGTTGAAAGATTTCAAAATGATGATCAATGCAAAGTAATTATAGGAACTATTGGAGCAATGGGTACTGGACTTACATTAACCGCTGCACAGAATGTTATCTTTTTAGATTCTCCTTGGAACATGGCACTCAAAGCACAGGCAGAAGATAGAGCACACAGAATAGGAACGAAAGGAACAGTATCTGTAATTACGCTTGTGTGCAAAAATACCATTGATGAACGGATTGAAGAACTGGTTGAAAAGAAAGGGCAAATTGCGGATGCACTTGTAGATGGAAAGATTAGTATTGAAGATATAAACTATTTGCTTTCATAATAATATTCCAGCACCGTTTTAGGTGTTGGAATTTTTTTTTGAAAAAGTTTACATAAAAATGTTGACATTCTTATTTTTATGTGTTACAATATAAACATAATAAAGAAAGGAACCAAACAAACGGTAAGGTGAATAGATATGAGCAAGTATTGGAACATGACACCGGAAGAAAGATTTGAAAAATTCAAGTTTTTATTAAGATATGGAGAAATAATAAGCGATAATGAAATTGGTGATATACGAGTACGAGTAATCCTATATAACAAGAAAAAATATAGACATGTAATGAAAGCTGGTAAATGTATAAATGTAACACAAATGCCAATATAACAAAGTATGTGGTAGTTTCAACGTCCACTACATTGGAGATTACATGGAATATTAGAGTATTTTGAAAGGAGGTGAGAGAACTTGATAGAAAAATTTTCTACCGCAAGGGCGGCACAGATATTGAATATATCTACTAACACTTTAAAGCGTTGGTATAAGTGGTATCATTCTGATGATTACCAAAAACCTATAGGCTTAAAATTGCCCGAACCTGAAATATCTGGAAATGGCACGATGTTCTTCACAATGAAGCAGATACAGGAACTTCATAAGTTCCAAACAGAACTCCGGACTATTTATAGGGGGGCTATGGCAGAGTTTAATGCCATATACCAATGGGGACAGCGTGGAACTAAAATTTTGAATGTTGGAAAGCAATACAAGAAAAAGGAGGAAAACAAAAACAATGAGTAGAAGAGATGGAAATCCTAGATTTAATTTGTCTAAAGTTATAGATGAATACAAAGAATCCAAAGACAGAGAAAATGCTCTCAAAAAGGCTAATACAGCTATGAATGAAAGTATCAAGAATTATATGTCGGAAAATGACATGGATGAAGCAAGTTCAGATATGTATACAGCAGTATTATCCAGTACAACAAAAGAGAGCTTGAATGATGATTTAGCAATTGAAATTATTAAAGAAAATCTCGGAGGTGCGTTGTTATCGTCTGTTATTAAACAGAAAGAGTACATTGACGAAGATGCGTTGGAAAAGCTGGTGTATAATGGAGATTTTGATATCTCTAAACTTGAAAAAGCAAAGATAACCAAAGTAACAAAAACATTAAGAATCAAGAAGAAAAATTAAAGGAGGATTATATTATGATGAAATGTAAATGGGCAGGAGACCCAAATGACGAGTATTGTAAGAACTGTGACGGTGTAACAATGGAGGTAGATGGAAATTCTATTTCTTGTGAAAAATGTGCAGGATATGAGCCAGGAGAAGAAGATGTTAATTCTGAAGATGTAGATATTACACCTACAGAAGCTGATAAAAGAGTTGTGGACGAAGCGGCTAAAAAGTTGAATAAAGATTCGGCTAAAGAAGAAACAGCCTTGGCTGATACAGAGAATACCGCTGATACACAACAGAACGCAGAAATAAAGACAAAAACAACACAGACAACAAATAATAAAGGTGCGACTAAAAAACCGCAAAATAAACAAAATAAAAAGGCTACAACGGCATCTAAAGTGAAAGAAGAGAAGAAGGCAGTTGAATCCAGTCAAGAAGTGGAAGGTGAGATCAAGATCACATCAATGCGATACACTTCCGGCGCCACAATCAAAAAAGGCGATAACTACTTCAAATTCATTGCAGAGGAAGAGTGGGATGTATCCCAGGTTAAGGATATAGAAGAAGCTCGTGAGAAGCTGTGGGCTAAGTTGAATGGAGAAGTAGATTCACAGATTGAAGAATTAAACAATATGAATTAAAATATTTGTTGTAATTTTAATTAGGTTGCGAGTTGAATAATAAATAATTTAATATATAACAAAAAATATCCTTGTTATAAATAGGTGTACCTTTTAGTACACAACCAACTTTTTTATTCAACTCGCAACTGATTAAAAAAGAAAGGTACATCTATTTATAGCAAGGATTTTTAGTTGAAAGGAGAATAGAATGATAACAGATTTATTGAGTACAGATGGATTCATAATTTATAACAAAAAATTAGCCAGAACAATAGGAACAAACCCAGCTATACTACTTGGGTATTTATGTGCAGAATATAATTTTTATTCAAGTAACGGTCAACTTGATAATGGAATGTTTTTTTGCACAAGAGAAAAAATAAAATATAACACAGGGCTAACAGAAACTGAGCAGAGAACAGCAACAAAAAAATTAAAAGAGTTAGGAATAATTAAAACCGAATTAAAAGGGATGCCGTCAAAAACATATTATAAGATAAACGAGAACAATGTATTGTCAATTTTAAGTAGTGAAGAAACATTACAACAAGGTCTAAGGAATCCTCACAACAAGACATTAGAAAACCTTACAACAAGGTCTAAGGAATCCTTACAACAAGATCTAAGGAATCCTCACACTATTAATAATATAAATAATAACTTAAAACAAAATACTAAGGATAATATAAAGAAAAATTCTAAAAAGAAATCTAAGATTGATACTAAAATCGAATCTATAGAAAAGAAATGTTTAGAGTATGATTTAGAAGATGAAGTTATAGAACTTTTAAGTAGATTTTTTAGAAATCTTTTAGAAAATCATAAAATGGTTACAGATGATAAGGTAAATGCAATTTTAACAAAACTAGCAAAAGTAAATACAAAAACTCAGATATCCGCAATTAAGCTATCACTTGATAATGGATACATGAATATAGACCCGGAGTGGTTACAGAACAAAAACACTTCCTATAATGGAACTGGTAAATGTTCAAAAGAACTAGCATGGAGAACACATGAAGAAATGGAAGAAGCAGAAAAGAAAAGACAAGAATTTTTTGATGCAGTAAAACGAAATGATCCATCACTTCATCATTTTTAGAAGGAGGAATAAAAATGGCATATACAGGAGCATATAAACAGAAAGACGAGAACTATTTGAAAGAATTGGTTCTTGGTTGTATAACTGATGAACCTACAAGACTCAGTTCCACTAAAATAGCAGATTACCTTGGATTACACGCAAGAGACATTCGTTTATTAGTGCAGAAGTTAAGAGATGACGGATACCCAATATGTGCAACACCAGAGCAGGGGTATTGGATGGCAAGAACAAGCTGGGATATGGATGATACAATGATTAAGCTTAAATCACATATCAAGAATAGCATAGACACCTATAATTCACTTGTAAAAAGTCAAAATGAGTTAAAGCGAAAGGAAGGAAACAATGAATATACAGAGTTGCTGGTATAAGAGAATATGTACAGAACAATGTTCTGAAAACTGCATACGCTATAAGTTGATGTATTCATTATTCAAGCAATCTAATCTTCCTGAAGCTTTGTGGGAGTATAAAGATCTAGTATGTCATGAAAAAGATTTGTCAGTTTATAAGAAATTGCAAGAAAAATCAGATTCAATTTTGAATTTTATTACGGCGGGCAATAATCTATACATCTACTCCGAAAACTGCGGAAATGGCAAGACAACATGGGCTATTAGATTGATGTATTCTTATTTTGACAAGATATGGCATAAGAGTTGTTTTGACTGTAAAGCATTGTTTGTGAGTGTTCCAAAATTCTTGTATAATTGCAAGCGTTCCATTTCACAGGATGTAAAAGGCTTTGAAGAGTTATGCAATCTTATAAGCGAAGTAGATTTGGTGATATGGGATGATATAGGAGAGATGAAAGCAAGTGACTATGAACACCAGATATTATTCCAGTACATTGACGATAGAATCAATTCAAAGAAAAGCAATATCTACACAAGCAATAAGAACAAAGGACAGCTTGAAGATGTGCTGGGAGTAAGACTTGCAAGCAGGATTTATAATTGTTCGGAATGTATAGAATTTTTAGAAGAAGATAAGAGAGGTAAATACTGATGGTAGAATTACAGATTTTGAATAAGATTCTAAAAGATAAAAATACTTCTCTTTTAGATTTGAATGACATAACAAGAGATTATTTTAATCAGTATCAAGAGGAATATGACTACATAATGGAGCACAAGCAAGAATATGGAAATGTTCCAGATTTGGAAACATTCATAGCAAAGTTTCAGGATTTTGATGTAATCAATGTATCCGAAAGCACTGAATATCTTGTGAATACATTTAGGGAAGAATATCTATATTCTCAATCTGTGCCAGTGCTAACAAAGATGGCGGAACTATTACAGACAGATGCATATTCCGCCGTTGATTATCTTAAATCAAAATTGCCGGAATTAAAGATTGATGGGGCAGTAAAAGGTACTGACATTATATCACAAGCAAAGGAAAGATTGGAAGAATGGAAGGAAACAAAAGATAATCAAGATACACATTTTATAGAAAGCGGATTTGAAGAGATAGATAATGACTTAGGAGGATGGCATAAAGGAGAGGAGCTTGTAGTTTTATTTGCTCGAACAGGACAAGGCAAATCTTGGGTACTTATAAAGATGTTAGAACACGCATGGAAAGTATATCATGCAAGAGTAGGACTTTTAGAACCAGAAATGTCAGCAAGTAAGACAGGCTATAGGTTTGATACAGTTCATCAACATATAAGTTCAAGGGCATTATATCGTGGTGAAGATGTGCAAGGTTATGAAAAGTATATAAACAAGTTAGCTGATGATGGTACTCCATTCTATGTTGCACACCCTAGAGATTTTCAAAAGAAAGTCACTGTTTCAAAATTGAAAAGCTGGTGTGAAAGTAACAAGCTGGATATACTTGCCATAGATGGTATCTCTTATTTGCAGGATGAACGAGGAAAAAGAGGAGATAATAAAACAATACAGTTGACGAACATATCCGAAGATTTAATGCAGTTAAGCATTGACTTAAAAATCCCGGTGCTGGTTGTTGTGCAGTCAAACCGAGAAGGAACAATAAACGAGGATTTACAACTTGAAAATATAAGGGATTCCGATGGAATTGCTTATAATGCATCAATCGTTCTTTCAATTCAGCAAAAAGAAGAAGGCTTGCAAATACAAGATGTAAAGGCAAGAAATTCAAAAGTAGGAATAAAATGGGTATATGCTTGGGATACCGATAGGGGTACTTTTGACTATATTCCTAATCCAGAAAAAGGAAAAGAAGATGAAGAGAAAAGTGAAGATTTAAGGCGAAGATATCATGACAGAGAGGATGATGAATATTAAATTAGTAACTTTAAAAAATAGCAATAGAAAATTTAATGACCCGATCAATGTATTAAGTTTATTTGACGGAATATCCTGTGGTAGAATCGCTCTCGATCGTGCCGGAATAGCTGTTGACTCATATTTTGCTTGTGAAATTGATAAAAACGTAATAGCTATTTCGAGAAAGAATTATAAGAACATTATTCAGCTTGGGGATATTACAAATTGGCATGATTGGATTGATACATTACCTAAGATTGATTTAATTTTAGCCGGTAGTCCTTGTCAAGGTTTCAGCCGTTCCGGAAAGGGCTTAAATTTTGATGACCCTAGAAGTAGATTATTTTTTTTTGCTTTGTAGACATACTGAATTATATTAAAAGAAAGAATAATAAAGATGTTATATTTCTTTTAGAAAATGTGGTTATGAAAAAAGAATGGGAACTTATCATTTCTAATCATGTGGGGGTTAATCCAATTTTGATAAATAGTAGTCTATTGAGCGCACAAAATAGACCTAGACTATATTGGACTAATATTAAAAACATTCAACAGCCGCCAGATCATAATATTTTTTTAACGGATATAATTCAAAAAGACTTTGTCCCAGTTTATACGTTGTATAATGGAATATTGTTTTCCGAGGATATATCAGACGGCGAAAAAAGTCTTGTAAGTAGGTCAAATAATCATAGTGTTAAGGTAAGACAAGCCACACGACAAGGCTATTTATACGCACACAACGGAGATGGGATAAATCTTTCTTTTCCAAATGGAAAAACTAGGCGAGGTCGTGTTCAGTACGGCAAGTCATCAACATTAGATTGTAGTTGTAATACGTGCGTTATGTATGATGATACTATTAGACACTTTAGTCAACTTGAATTAGAGCGATTACGGACACTTCCAGATTTTTACACTTATGGCTTTTCTTATAATGTTGCCTGTAAAGCAATTGGTAATGCTTGGACGGTGGATGTTATTGCCTATATTCTTTCCTATGTGGCTATGAATGGAGTGATATATAAATGATAAAACTACAAGATACAATTATACAAACTGATACTCAATCTGTCCTGAATATGCTTAAATTTGACCTAGCTCAGCATGGAGTTGATAGATTTCATCAATTTAGACGAAATGGCGATAATATCCAAACTTCATGTCCTTTCCACAAGAACGGACAAGAAAGAAAACCATCCTTCGGAGTAAATGGTGAGATTGATAAATGCCATTGTTTTCAGGCAGATACAAAAGTCATTACTAGGGACGGTATAAAATCAATATCTAGTTTGTGTGACAAGTCTGTTGATATTATAAATGGAAACGGTGATTGGGAAACTGTAACATTTAGAAACTATGGAAAACAACGACTGATGAAACTTACACTAACTGCAAATGAAAAAGAGCGAATAATATATACAACACCAGAACACGAGTGGGTTGTGAAAAACCGTAAAAACAAAATACAAACAAAAGATTTAAAAAATTGGATGTATTTAGATAAAATTTTACCAAAAGTAAATGAAGAACTAATTCCATCTATAGATGGGATTGTACACGGATTTTGTTATGGTGATGGCTGTATGACTGGTCATCATAGGCAGTATCAATATAAATGTTTCTTTTATAATAAATCAGATTTAGGAATATCTAAATATTTTGAGCATTTAGGTAATATTAAAAAATCAATAGCAGGAAATGGAAAAGAATATGATTCTATATGTTTTAGTTCATATAGAAATTTAAAAAAAGTTCCAGACATGAATATAGAAACTGATGAATACTTATTGGGATTTTTAGCTGGTTATTTTGTAGCCGATGGAAATGAAAGTAGTGGCGGTTTATCCTTATATTCTGCAAAAAAAGAAGATATTTTAAAGATACGAGATATTTTTGTTCACTTGGGCATAGCAACTTTTAATATTGGAACTTCTAATATTAAAGCAGGCAACAGAGGATGTTTGACTGTAAAAAATGATACTAATGCATATACTTTACGAATCGTTAAAAATAATGTTCCACAATCATTTTTTATAACTGCTAAAGGAAGTAAAAATAAATCATCTTATGATGGAAGATTAAGACATAAAGTAGTTT
>ULQY01030684.1_pt1 | contig 16428 bp, 15 predicted proteins | sample 1954671 | NCBI WGS metagenome assembly ULQY01 (sample SAMEA4835660, study PRJEB28245) | human gut metagenome | biome: gut microbiome; material: fecal sample | place: Denmark | collected 2008 | reverse complement strand
TCGCTTTTATTAGAAGGAATAAGCCGTACATAACCTTCTTTCTGGCTTAACCTGACTCTTTTCACGGTGCGGTATTCAGCCGTAACGATGCCGTATATTTCTCCTGCAGGAAGATATTGGATAGGTGTCGTTACTTCGCGTAAGGCGATAATGTCACCATTGCTTATCTCCGGCTCCATTGAGTGTCCGGTAAGGTTGCACCATACTACTCCTTCCTGATTGTAGGGAGGATAATTGATATAGAAATCAGGATTTCGTGTCTGATCATTCACAATCACATCAAAACCACCTATAAAATCTACATTAAAGTAGGGGGCCCCTTCGTAGATTTGGTTCACGGATGGAAGTTCGTCTTCTTTTTTGTCCTCTGAGCGGAGCATGTTTCCTTCTCCGAGAAGAAGCCAGTCTGGTGATAAATTAGGATATTGGGTCAATATTTTGACTATTTTATCAGAGCCAAGTTCACTTTTCTTTGCGTCTCCTTTAAAGTTTGACGCAGAGACTCCTATAAGACTGAAGAAATCAGCCTGTTTTATCCCTATTTCTTTTATAAAAATCAAAATTCTGTCTTTTGAAGTCATAATTTTGGCTATTTAATTTGTTTTGGTCAAAATATTGTCTACTTTTGCAAAGTATTCCAATAGGAACACGCCCTAAAGGTACAAAATAAAGACTATAAAACAATAGAATTATGGCAGAAACAAGAAAACTCATTAAAGCAAGCGGTGAACTTCAGGAAGAAATCGCCGCAAAACTGAAAGTAACAACCCGTTCTGTTCGTTCGGCTTTGGCGTACGATACCAATAGCCCTACAGCAAGACTTATTCGTTCGTATGCCTTGAATCATGGAGCAAAGCTCTATGAGCTGAAGGAAATGGAAAATCCGTATGCGGAAGTTATTAACCTTTAAAAACAATCTGTATGAATCTTACAAAGTACTCCTTTAAGAATATCGAATCACAGCTTGAACATGTATGCGAACTGATAGACTTAGTGAAAGGTGATAGAGGATTTCGCGAGGCTGTTCAAGACGAAGAGTTTTGTATGCTAATAAAGATGCAGGCGCAACTGTTCGAAGAAATTAAAAATCGTTTTGTGGCTTGTAGAGGGGGCTCTTTTTGAGGGAAAATACAATAAAAGAAGAAAGGCAACTCATCGTATTGGATAAGTTGCCTTTCTTCTTGTCGGGGTAGCGGGATTCGAACCCACGACCCCCTGCTCCCAAAGCAGGTGCGCTAACCGGACTGCGCTACACCCCGGACAATGTAATAACTTTTACTTTTTTGACTTCTGTCGGGGTAGCGGGATTCGAACCCACGACCCCCTGCTCCCAAAGCAGGTGCGCTAACCGGACTGCGCTACACCCCGAAGTGTCTTTCTCAAAAGCGATGCAAAGGTATGGCTTTTTATTTTAATATGCAAATCCGGACGCTCTTTTTTTTGTAAGAATTTTTCGAAGATTTTTAAAATCGTTTGAAATTCAAGGAAATAGAAAAAATCTTTTTTAGGGCGTCCGGATGTGCGTGACTTATTTCTGTGGTTTCAGCCAGCGGTCAAGCCAGTTGAAGAAAGTACGTTGCCACAAAATACCGTTCTGCGGTTTCAATACCCAGTGGTTTTCGTCCGGGAAAATCAGCAGTTCGGCAGGAATGCCTCTCAGTTTGGCAGCGTTGAATGCGGCCATACCTTGTGAGGCCAAGATGCGGTAGTCTTTCTCGCCGTGGATGCAGAGGATAGGAGTATCCCATTTGTCGACAAACAGGTGAGGAGAGTTGGCATAGCTGCGCTTTACAGCTGGGTTGTTCTTGTCCCAGTACGGGCCACCCAAATCCCAGTTGGTGAACCAGAGTTCTTCGGTTTCGAGATACTGCTGTTCCATGTTGAAGAATCCGTCGTGTGCGATGAAGGCCTTGAAACGCTTGTTGTGGTGTCCGGCCAGCCAGTACACTGAGTATCCTCCGAAGCTGGCACCTACGCAGCCCAGGCGGTCTTTGTCTACGTACGGTTCCTTGGCAATGTCGTCGATGGCAGTCAGGTAGTCGTCCATGCAGTGTCCGCCGTAGTTGGTGCTGATTTCTTCCAGCCATTCCATGCCAAATCCCGGCAGACCGCGGCGGTTGGGGGCGATGATGATGTAATCGTTGGCAGCCATAATTTGGAAATTCCAGCGGTAGCTCCAGAACTGGCTCACGGGGCTTTGCGGACCACCTTCGCAGAACAGCAGGGTGGGATATTTCTTGTTCGGGTCGAAGTCTACCGGGTAGATTACCCACGAGAGCATGTCTTTACCGTCGACGGTCTTTGTCCAGCGGGCTTCTACTTTACCTAACTTCAGCTGCTTGAAGATGTGGTCGTTTTCCTGCGTGATGCGGGTTATCTCGTTGGCCTTGTTCAGGTTGACGGTGAACAGCTCGTCAGCTTCGCTGATAGAGTGGCGCTTGGTGAGAAGCTGCCCGTCGCCCAGCATTTCTACAGAAGCATAGTCGTACATGCCTTCTGTAAGCTGTTCCACTTCACCCTTCAGGTTTGTACGGTGAATCATGCTGGTGGCATGCCATACACCGGTGAAATAGAGTGTCTGGTTGTCCGGAGCCCAGCAGTAGCTGTCTACGCCCGACTGGAAGGCTTCTGTAACGTAAGTCTTCTTGCCGTTTTTCAAATCCATTACGCAAAGGCGGTTGCGGTCGCTTTCGTATCCGTCGCGTTCCATGCTTTGCCAAGCAATGAATCCACCGTCGGGGGAGAACTGCGGGTTCGTGTCGTAACCCATGTTCTTGTCGGTAGCGTCTTCCTTGCAGAGATTGCGGGTCTGCTTGGTTTCCAGATTGTACAGGTAAATATCCGAATCGGTAGAAATAGCATATTCCAGTCCGGTCTTCTTGCGGCAGGTATACGCAATGCATTTGGAGTCAGGACTCCACGTGAGCTGTTCAATACCACCAAAAGGTTTCATCGGTGATTCGTAGGGTTCGCCGGCCAGGATGTCGGTTGCTTCGCCCACCTTGTTTCCGGCAAATGGAGCCACGAACGGATGCGGTACGGTCTGTACCCATTCATCCCAGTGCTTGTACATCAGGTCGTCTGTCACCATTCCGCTGGCCTTGTCCAGGTCAGGATACTTGTCGACGGTGCGTTCGCCGTATTTCACCTGTGAGATGAAGAGCACTTTGCTCTCGTCGGGTGAGAACTTGAATCCGTCGATTCCTCCGGCAAATGAAGAAAGCTGTACGCGTTCGCTGCCGTCGGGATTCATTTCCCAAATCTGGCTGTTACCGTCGGCATCGGGTGCCAGGAAAGCAAGCTTGCTGCCGTTCTTGATCCATGCAGGTTCTCCCTCGCTGGCAGCTGTAGTGGTGAGCAACTGGTTGCCTGAGCCGTCGGCATTCATTACGTAGATTACCAGATGGCTCTTGTTCTCTTTCACGCTGTAGTAAGACACCGTGTAGGCAATGCGTTTGCCGTCGGGCGATACACAGGAACTTCCGATGCGTCCCATGGCCCAAAGCGTTTCAGGGGTCATACGGCCGTCTTTTACCGTAACCTCCTGCTTGCCGATGATGGGGCCATCTGTCTGTGCGGCTTTTTCAGGACCTACACAGGCCGATGTGGCGAGCATCATGGCTGCTGTCATAGTCATAAAATCTGTTTTTTTCATGTGTTTTTATTTGATGGTTTAATGATTAAAACTCTTCGTTGTGGATTTTTCTTTTTGAGTCACTCTCGAGCTCCTTTCCGCAGTATTTGCAATAGACGGCTTCTGCATCATGGCCTGTCTGATGGCAGTGCGGACACTGGCGTTCTGCCTGCTTTTTCTGCTGGCTTACCATGGCTGCTGATACGATTCCCGTAGGTACGGCAATAATGGTGTAACCGGTGAGCATGATGATGGCCGACAGAAATCGTCCTACCGGGGTAACAGGGGTGATGTCGCCATAGCCTACGGTGGTCATAGTGACAATGGCCCAGTAGATACTATTGGGAATGTTGTTGAATTCAGACCCGGGTACGTCGCCCTCAATCATGTACATGACTGTTCCCATGGAGGTAACCAAGATGAGGACAAAAAAGAAAAATACGGATATTTTCGGTGCGCTGATGCGCAGGGAGCGCAGCAGCAGATTGCCTTCACTGATGAAAGAGAATAGTTTGAAGATGCGGAATATCCGGATGAGGCGGAAGGCCCGGATGACCAGCAGGTAGTGTGCACCCTTCAGGAAGAAGCTCAGGTAAACCGGCAGGGTGGCCAGCAGGTCTACCAGCCCGAAAAAACTGAATATGTATTTCCGAGGATTTTTCAGACAGTAAATACGGGCCAGGTATTCTATGGTAAAGAAGAGAGTCAGCAGGTATTCCAATAGTCGCAATACCCAGTAGGCCGTAGGAGAAAACAAGTGCATGCTTTCCAATATGACCATCAGTACGCTGACAATGATGCTGCTGATTAATATGATGTCGAACAGCCTTCCTTTCGGTGTGTCTGATTCGAAAACGATGGAATATACTTTCTGCTTCAATGTTTCATTGTGCAGGAAATGCTGCCATCGGGTATAGAGTTTTGAAAAGTAGTTCATGGTTTTACCTTTGTTTCTGCAAAGGTAAGACAATAAATGGAAAAAGAGGAATGTAGCAGAAAAAAGAGCGCCCCTCGATGGCTTGTCTGTATGCCATTGAGGGGCGCTCTGCGGTATGAAGATAATCTTTTTATTTTTTCTTACCTCCCATGCGTTCCTGACGCTCTTTCTGTAGACGTTCCTGCTCTTTCTGCAGGGCTTCCAGTTTAGCCATCAGTCCGCTTGCCTTTTGCTGTGAAGGTTCTTTCTTGTTGGCTTCCAGCTGGGCGAGCAGTTTCTTTTCATCGGTCATGCGGCGCATAATCCACATGGTAATGATACCAATCAGACCGGAGATGAAATAGTAGTAGCTCAATCCGGATGCATAGTCGTTGAAGATGAAGAAGAACATCACAGGCATGATGTACATCATCCATTTCATGGCAGCCAGCTGTGGATTGTTGCCCATATCCTGCTGTTTCATCATGATAATCTGGTTGAGCACCGTAGTGATGCTGAACAGCAAACAGAACAAGCTCAGGTGGTTGCCTAACAACGGAATGTGGTAGCTCCAGCTGATCAGGTCGTCGTAAGCTGAAAGGTCATCAGCCCACAAGAATCCCTGCTGGCGCAACTCGATAGCGTTCGGCACGAAGAAGAAGAGGGCCATGAACACCGGAGTCTGCAACAACATCGGCAGACAGCCGCCCATCGGGCTGACATTGTATTGGCGATAGAGGGCCATGGTTTCCTGCTGTTTCTTCAGGGCATCTTCCTGCTTCGGATATTTGGCGTTAATCTTATCTACATACGGTTTCAGGGCACGCATCTTGGCAGATGAGATGAAAGACTTCCAAGTGGTGGGGAGTACCAGTATCTTGACGATGATGGTCATAAGCAGGATAACCATACCCATGCTCAGTCCCCAGCCTGACAACCAGTCGAACAAGTTGATGGTAAACCAGCGGTTAATCAGGCGGATAATCGGCCATCCCAGGTAAACCAGGTCTTCCAGTTCCTGATCTTTATCTTTAAAGCTCAGGTCGTTGCTGGCCAGCAGTGTCTTGAAGTGGTTCGGACCGAAGTAGAACTGCAGGTGTGAAGCTTTGGCACCTGTCGGGTCGAAAGCTGTCTTCATGTCGGCTGCATAGTTCTTCATGTAGCCGCTTCCTTGCTGTTCCATTTTAGATTCGAGCGTTGCGTTGTCAAAGTTCTGCTCTGCCATGAACACGCAGGAGAAATACTGATTCTTGAAAGCTACCCAGTCGAGTGATTCAGGAATGGTTTCTTTTTCATCCTTTGTTTCGCTCAAGTAATCGAAACTGTCGTCCACCGGCTTGTAGGTCAATGAAGTGTAACGCTGTTCGAAGTTGTAACCTTTCTCCATCTGGCGGGCACGCTGTTTCCATTCGATGTTCATGCTCTTGGTAGAAGGAGAGAAGAAATTCTGCATGCCACTGGCTTGAACGGTAAGGTCTACCATATACGAGTTGGGCAGCAGTCGGTAGTTGAAGTCCAGGTGTCCGCCGTTGGCTGCGTTCAGTCGCATGGTCACGGTAGAATCGGTTACATTGGTAGCCTCGAAATACATCTGTTGGCTGAGAATGTTCTCGTTCTTTCCTTCAAAACCGAAATTCATGGAAGCATCTTCGCCGTCGAACAGAACGAGAGGCTGCTTCTTTTGGTCTTTATACTCTTTCAGCAGGGCCTTGCTTACTCGTCCGCCTTTGTTGGAGAAAGTCAGCTGTACTAGCTCGTTCTCCAGTACGGTAAACTGTTCCGTACCCTGTGCGGCCTGGAAGAAGAGGGAAGTGCTGTCAGGGCGTGCGGCTTCAATGGCTGCAGCAGCCTGCTTTTCCTGAACTTCCTGTTGTTGCTTGATAACCTGTTGGATAGAGTCCTGATAGTGCTGTGCGCGTGCTCTTTCTTCCTGGCTGGGGCGGTTGTAGATACCGAATCCCACGATAACCGCTCCAATCAGGATAAAGCCCACTAACGTGTTTTTGTCCATTTCTATTTCTTTACAATGTTATGTTTGGTTTATTTGCTGATAGCTGCCTTGATGAAGGACAGGAACAACGGATGTGGTTTCAATACCGTACTGCTGTATTCCGGATGGAATTGTGTACCGATAAACCATTTCAAGGTCGGGATTTCCACGATTTCCACCAGGTCGGATTCCGGATTGATACCTACGCACTTCATACCCGCCTTTTCGAATTCTTCCTTGTAGCTGTTGTTGAATTCGTAACGGTGACGGTGACGTTCCTGGATGTGTTCACTCTGGTAAGCTTCATAAGTCTTGGAGTTCGGGTCGATAATGCATTCGTAAGCTCCCAGACGCATGGTACCACCCATGTTCGTGATGGATTTCTGTTCCTCCATGATGTCGATTACATTGTGCGGAGTCTTTTCGTCCATTTCACGGCTGTTGGCATCGGCATATCCCAGTACGTTTCGTGCGAATTCGATGGCAATGCACTGCATACCCAGACAGATACCGAATGTCGGTACGTTGTGTGTACGGCAGTACTTGATAGCTACGAACTTACCTTCGATACCACGCTGGCCGAATCCCGGGCAGATGATGACACCGTCCATGTCTTTCAGGTGCTCTTCAATGTTGTCGTCGGTCAGGTTCTCGCTATTGATAAAGTGAATGTCGGCCTTGCGGTCATTATAAGTTGCTGCTTGTGAAAGGGCTTCCAGGATTGATTTGTAGGCATCCTGCAAATCGTATTTTCCTACCAGACCGATTCTTACCTTTTCAGTGGCATTGTGACGACGGTTCAGGAAGTCTCTCCACGGACCGAGGGTAGGAGTTTCGCCTACCGGAAGTCCCATCTTTTCAAGGATAGTTACATCCAGTTTCTGTTCCTGCATACGCAAAGGTACTTCATAGATGGTCGGCATGTCCATTGACTGGATAACGGCGTTGTCGTCTACGTTACAGAACAAAGCAACTTTCTTTCTCAGTCCCATGCTGAGTTCGTGCTCCGTACGAAGTACCAGGATATCCGGCTGGATACCTACAGACTGCAGTTCTTTTACAGAGTGCTGGGTCGGTTTGGTCTTCAATTCACCGGCAGCAGCCAGGTAAGGTACATAAGTCAAGTGTACGCACAAAGCGTTCTTGCCTAATTCCCATTTCAGCTGACGGATACTTTCTAGGTAAGGAAGTGATTCGATGTCGCCTACAGTTCCTCCGATTTCTGTAATGACGAAATCGAATTTATATTTGTTGCCCAGCAATTTGACATTGCGTTTAATTTCGTCAGTGATGTGAGGGATAATCTGGATGGTCTTGCCAAGATAGTCACCACGGCGTTCCTTGTCGATTACACTCTTGTAGATGCGTCCGGTAGTGATGTTGTTGGCTTTGGTAGTTTGGATGCCTAAGAAGCGTTCGTAGTGTCCCAAGTCGAGGTCGGCTTCATGTCCGTCTACGGTTACGTAGCACTCTCCGTGTTCATAGGGATTCAGGGTTCCCGGGTCGATGTTGATATACGGGTCGAACTTCTGGATGGTTACGCTGTAGCCTCTGGCCTGCAGCAACTTACCGATAGATGATGAGATGATACCTTTTCCTAATGAAGAGGCTACACCACCTGTTACGAAAATATACTTTGTTTCTGCCACAATATGAATATTTAAAAATTAAATTCAACAGTTTAATGCTGCCTGCTTTCTTTTCTCTTAAGAAAGTGACAGCCAAAATGCCGGTGAGCAATATTTCTACCGACATGGAAGAACTACTTCTTCAAGTTTGCAAAATTATAAAAAAAAGCTGAACCCGCAAAAGTAAGTAGAGCAAAACCACGTTTAACTTTAAATATCCTTACGTTTTCCGATGGATGTACAAATGAAATTTTAAACAAAGGCGGGTAGAAAATTGTTTTTAAGTACAATTAGTAGGTGTGAAAGCTAACTTCTTTTAGAAATAAATCGTACTTTTGCACAAGATTTTAAGAATGACAAAAATGAAAAAGACGAGTCTTTTCTTGGTATTGCTTATGGTGTGCGGTGGGTTGGCCGCACAGGAAATGGAAGTGTCTTCGGATGCGATAAAATCGGATACACTAAAAAATGCGGTAGATTCTTTGAATGTAACAGCTCCTGTAGACAGCTTGCAGAATGCAGCACAGAAGAAAGTAGTTCCGGCTGTAAAGAAAAAGGTGGAACTTCCCCCACTGGAGGTGCGGAATTTCTGGCGGTTGATGCAGAATTTCCGTCGGGAGTACAACGCGCAGCTGGAGCGTTGGGATGATATTTATCTGCTGATAACGGGTATCCGTCCGAATCCGGATTACTATAAATTGTCGATGCCGGCTACTTATTATGAGGCACCGATAGAACAGGCCTTCAGTATTTCCGACTGGAAACCGCAGATACCTTTTATAAAAGAAAATGTGCTGGATGCGCAATTGCCTCAGGTGGCCGATTTGCGTCATTCTGTGCAGGTGGATAAGGCGGTAAACCGGCAGTTGCTTTCTTTTTATCTGTCTTACCCCAGTTTGGTGAAGCAAAATGAGGAGAATTTGAAAGGCTTGAAACCGATATACGGTGAGGTACTTGTAAACCAGCCGCGGAAAGAGAATCTGCTGGACATGATGCAGAATGATGAGCTTCCGAACCGGGTGACAGAAAAAGACCTGCTGGTTATCAAGCCTAATTTCTGGACCTTTGGTGGAAATGGTTATTTGCAATTCTCACAGAACTACATTTCGAAGAACTGGTATAAGGGTGGTGAAAGTACCAAATCATTGCTTTCCGGCTTCACCTGGCAGGCGAATTATGATGACAGACAGCGTATCCAGTTTGAAAACAAGATTGAATGGAAATTGGGCTTTATCACGGCACCTTCGGATACCGTACACAGCTATAAGGCCAACAATGACTTGTTTCGCTTGAGTTCTAAATTGGGTTACAAGGCCTTCAGTACATGGTACTATACTTTGTCGGCTGAGTTCAAGACGCAGTTCTTCTCAAACTATGAGACCAACTCCGATAACCTGGTTTCTGCTTTCTTCTCACCGGCCGAATTGAACGTCGGTCTCGGTATGGACTACAAGTTTATCAAGGATGGTGTGTGCAACTTGTCTGTGCTGGTAAATCCGATAAACTACACCTTGTACAGCGTGGCCAGTGACAGGGTAGACCCTACAAAGTTTAACATCGAAGCCGGTCATAAACGGGAAAGTGTATGGGGTTCCCGTCTGGAATCTACATTGAAATGGAAAATGTTTTCCATCCTGATGTGGGAGTCCCGCTTGTCTTATACGACCAATTACGAGAAAGTGCTGGGTGAATGGGAAAATACCTTTACCTTTACCATTAATCAGTATCTTTCTACGAAGCTGTTCGTCCACGGCCGATTTGACGATGGGGTGACTCGTGAAGAAGGTAGAAGTTATTTTCAGTTGCAGGAATTGCTTAGTTTTGGTTTGAGTTATACTTGGTAAAATATTTGCTATGGATGTTTTTTTTCAGATGCCTTCGTTTGTAACGATACTGGATTTTGTGGGGACTTTTGCATTTGCCATAAGTGGTATACGTCTTGCTTCGGCAAAGCGGTTTGACTGGTTTGGCGCTTATGTGGTGGGACTGGCTACGGCTATCGGTGGTGGAACCATTCGTGATGTTTTGCTGGATGTGACTCCAGCCTGGATGACCGACCCGATGTACCTCATTTGTACGGCTTTCGCTATGTTCTTTGTCATCTTGTTCGGAAAGTATGTTATTCGCCTGAATAATACTTTCTTTATTTTTGATACCATTGGTCTGGCCTTGTTTACGGTTGTAGGATTCAGTAAGGCGTATGCGCTGGGTTATCCGTTCTGGATTGCCATTATTATGGGTAGTATTACCGGTGCGGCTGGAGGAGTGCTGCGTGATATATTTATCAACGAGATTCCGCTGATATTCCGTAAAGAGATTTACGCCATGGCTTGTGTGATTGGCGGACTGGTTTACTGGATTTGTCTGATGCTGGATATGGAATCCGTACTTGCACAGATTATTGGTGGAGTAACCGTGTTCGTAGCCCGTATTTTAGCAGTGAAATATAAGATTACACTTCCGATTTTGAAAGGAGATCCGGAGCCTTAGCCCCGAGAAGTCTCCTTACTTTTCGGCTTTTTCCGGAAACGTAGGAACACATTTCATCAGATACATGATTTTCCGCTGACGCTTGTACATGTAAGGGCTGGGTTTTCCGGAATTGTATTTTCTTGGATTCGGCAGACTGGCTGCAATAAGTGCACATTGTTTGCGGGTGAGTTGAGAGGCCGTGGTGTGAAAGTGAGCTTTCGCCACGGCTTCTGCTCCATATATACCATCCCCCATTTCGATGGAGTTCAGGTAAACTTCCATGATTCTTTCTTTATCCCATATCAGTTCAATCAGTACCGTGAAATAGACTTCGAATCCTTTTCTTACCCAGGAAGAGGAGGGCCATAAGAATACATTTTTGGCCGTTTGCTGGCTGATGGTACTTGCTCCTCTGGCTTTCTTGCGCTTTTTGTTTTCTTCGATAGCCTTGCTGATTTCCTTGAAATCAAATCCGTTGTGGCTGGCGAAACGGTTGTCTTCAGAAGCTATGACTGCCATCGGGAGGTGGCGTGATATTTTTTCTTTAGGTACCCATTTGTGTTTCATTACCACCTTTTCACCTTTTACCAGTTGTTCTACGCTTCGTATCACCATCAGGGGAGTGATGTAGACCGGAATAAATCTTAAGGCAACAACGGAAAGAATGGTAGATGCAAAGAAAAAGATAATCAGATTGCGTATGTATCTTAGAATTCGTTTTCTGTTCATTAGTGTTTGATGTGGGGATGAAAATTATGCCGAGTCTGAAAGACCCGGCATAAGGATGTTTGTTACTATGAAAATTCGATTTATTGCAAAGTTCCAGCTTCAGCCTGTTGAATCATCTGCTGGCTGGCATACATATACACTTCTACACGGCGGTTTTCCTGACGGCCTGCAGCAGTTGAGTTATCGGCTACGGGATTTTCCTCACCCATACCTGTGACAGACTTAATCTGGCTGGAAGAAGCGCCACAAGCTAACAGATAGCTTGATACGCTCTGGGCACGTTCTTGTGAAAGGTCCAGATTCTTCTGGCGGCTCTGCTCTGCGGTACTGTTTTTCCAACCGGTATTATCAGTATATCCGTAGATGGCAACGTCCATGTCCTTATTTTGGTTAAGCACGTTGTTGGCAAATTTGCTCAATGCAGATTTGGCAGAAGTACTTAATGTAGCACTGCTGGTATTAAACAAGATACCAGAGTCGAAAGTCACTTTTACGGCCTGTAATCCGTTGTTGTCAGTTACCTGCTCTACCTGTGCGCCTTCAATCTGTTCTGCCTGTGCAGCAGCCTTGTCCATCTTCTTACCAATCAGTACACCGGCACCTGTACCTACGGCAGCACCTACAGCCGCTCCAATGGCAGCTCCTTTTCCGTGACCGGCGATACCTCCGATCAATGCTCCCAGGGCAGCTCCACTTCCTGCACCAATCATTCCACCTTTGGCTGTATTTGTCATACCACATCCGCTAAATACCAAGCATGCACTCAGTAAGATAGCCATAGAATTCATTTTCTTCATTTTGTTTCGTTTTTAGTCGTTTAGTTAATATGCAAATATAGGATAGTTTTTCATCGTTTCATTTACGCGGTGGCGTACAGAAGCGATAACTTCTTCGTTGTCTACATTTGACAGTACGGTTTCAATCATTTCTGCAATTTCGTACATCAAGTCTTCTTTGGCGCCACGGGTCGTAATGGCCGGAGTTCCCAGACGGATACCTGATGTCTGGAATGCAGAGCGAGTGTCGAACGGTACCATGTTCTTGTTGACAGTGATGTCGGCTGCTACCAATGCTTTTTCAGCTACCTTTCCTGTCAAATCCGGATATTTGCTGCGCAGGTCTACCAGCATAGAGTGATTATCTGTTCCTCCCGATACGATGGTGAAACCACGATCCATCAAAGCCTGAGCCAATACGCGCGCGTTTTTCTGTACCTGAATCTGGTATTCTTTGTATTCCGGTTGCATACATTCGTAGAATGCTACGGCTTTAGCTGCAATGACGTGTTCCAGCGGGCCACCCTGAATACCGGGGAATACAGCTGAATCCAGTAACTGTGACATCATCTTGATTTCGCCTTTCGGAGTTTTCTTTCCCCATGGGTTAGGGAAGTCTTTACCCATCAGGATGATACCACCACGCGGACCACGAAGCGTTTTGTGAGTAGTTGAAGTCACGATATGTGCATATTTCACCGGATTGTCAAGCAAACCGGCAGCAATCAGTCCGGCCGGATGTGCCATATCAATCATCAGGATAGCGCCTACCTTGTCAGCAATCTCACGCATGCGTTTATAATCCCATTCACGTGAATAAGCAGAACCACCGCCTACAATCAATTTCGGATGCTCTCTCAAGGCGATTTCTTCCATCTGGTCATAATCTACGCGACCCGTCTCTTTGTTCAGATTATATTCGCATGGAGTGTACAGAATACCTGAAGTATTTACTGCAGAGCCATGAGACAGGTGTCCACCGTGTGCCAGATTCAAACCCATGAACTTGTCGCCCGGATTCAATACTGCCAGGAATACGGCAGCATTGGCCTGTGCACCTGAGTGAGGCTGTACGTTTGCCCATTCAGCTCCGAAAATCTGCTTGATACGGTCGATGGCCAGCTGCTCGCTCTGGTCTACCACTTCGCATCCTCCGTAATATCTTTTTCCAGGATACCCTTCTGCATATTTGTTGGTCAGGCAAGAACCCATAGCCTGCATGACTTGTTCACTTACAAAGTTTTCTGAGGCAATCAGTTCAATACCTTTTAGTTGTCTCTGATGTTCTTTCTCAATGATGCTAAAAATAGAATCGTCTCGTTTCATGATATAGTTGTTTTAAAGTGAAAAATCCTGTTAGAAAATAACTCCGACCGAAAAACTCAGAATGTTTTTCCGTTGTTCCAGCTTAATTTTTTCTTCATTATGTGGAGCCTCGGTCAGGTCGGTGTTATAAGTGATAGAACGGATGGTGTTATGAAGTCCCACCTCGTAACGGAAATCAAAGAAGATGTTGGATACGTTGACGGCCAGTCCCACGACTCCGCTGTACTGGAACGGATATTGTTCTTCCTTTATTTCCTGTTGGTGGAAGCCTGTAAATTCGGTTGAACAATGTTTCTCCCATACCCATGTCACCTTGGGACCTACGAAAAAGGCCATACCATACGGATGTACGTCAATGAACTTATATCCGTACAGAATGGGCAGGTCAAACGTAGTCATTTTTTTCTTGATAAGAGCATTCTCCTTCAGAATTTCCGAGTTGGCTAATGTGCTGGGAATAGAAACACTCCCCTGTGTGATATTGCAGGAAAATTCCGGTTGTATGAAGTGGTGTTTCTTCATGTTGAAGCGGCAGAACACCGCTGCGAAATATCCCACCTTATAGTTGTTCTGTGCGAGTTCCAGTTCCTTTCCGTTGATAGAAATCTCATCCGTAAAGAACATGGAAGAGTTGAAGCCGGCTTTCACTCCCAGGTTGAAGCGCGGCTGTTTCAGCGTAACCATGGGCGTGGTTACGGCCTGTGCTTGCAGCTCACATACTGCCAGCACACCACTTCCAATGAGGGTGAATAGGACTTCTTTTATCATAAATCAGTTATTTCTTTTTCTCTACCGACCATCCGAACTTGCCGATTTTCTCTCCTAATTCGTAATATCCCCCGTGGGCATAAACCAGTAGGTTAGATTGAGCCAGTTCAAACTTGCCGGTTTCTGAGTTCAGGTATTTATCGTCTGCTTTCACGTTGACTACGTCCGCAATAAACATGTGATGTGAACCTAAAGCGACGATTTCCTTTACCCGGCATTCAATGCAGAGGGGCGACTCTTCAATGAGAGGAGCCTGCACCATGGCTGCCTTTCCCGGAGTTAATTTCATCTCCTGGAACTTGTTATAGTCCTTACCTGAACGAACCCCGCACCAGTCTGTGGCAAAAGCCATGTCTTTGGTGGTCAGGTTAATGACAAACTCCATATTCTTTTTCAGAATAGGATAGGAGTGCCGTTCCGGTCTGACGGATATATAACACATAGGCGGGTTGGTACAGATTGTACCTACCCACGCTACGGTGATAATGTTATATTCTTCTTCGCAGCTGCCGCATGTAACCAGGGCAGCCGGAAGAGGATAAATCATTGTACCTGGTTTCCAGTCCTGCTTCATGGTTTACAGAAGTTTGATGTTATCCTTCTGCTGTTCTTTTTCGCAGTAATGGCACTTCAACAAGCCTTTTTCCTTGTCGACAACGTGGAACCATGTTTGCATCGGCTCGTTGTTGGTGATACATTTCGGGTTGTTGCACTTCACGATGCCTCTCAGCTCGTCAGGCATTTCCACTTCTTTCTTTTCTACGACTTCATAGTCGCGGATGATGTTCAGCTTGATTTTGGAAGCAACCACCGACAAGCGGCTGATTTCTTCTTCCGTAAAGAAGCGGTCGGCAATCTTGATGATTCCCTTCTTGCCTAATTTCTTGCTTTCAAAGTTGTTGCCTATCGTGATATTGGCATCTTCATCCTGCAGTCCCAGCAAGGATACGACTGTAAATAACTTATTGGAAGGTATATGGTCAATAACTGTACCGTTTTTCAGTGCAGCCACCTGTAATTCTTTCTTTTCACTCATAGTTGCTTGAATTGAATAGTTTTCCGGATTATTTTTCAGTATCAGCTTTTACCTCGTCGAGTGTAATTCCTAACACGTCGCAAAGGATGGCCTGGCGGGCATAAAGACCGTTCTTGGCCTGTTGGAAATAGTAAGCTTTCGGATTGTCGTCCACGTCGTAGGTAATCTCGTTCACACGAGGAAGCGGGTGGAGGATTTTCAGATTCGGACGTGTATGTTCCAGCATCTTGTTATTCAGGATATACACATCTTTCACTCTTTCATATTCCATCAGGTCAGTGAAACGTTCCCGCTGTACACGAGTCATATACAGAATATCCGCATCTGCAATGGTTTCTTCGGTGAAATCAGTGTGTTCCACGTATTTGATGTGATGTTTCTGGCAATACAGCTTATATTCGTCCGGCATTTTCAGTTCGTCCGGAGCAATGAAATGGAAAGTAGGATTGAAGTGTCGCATAGCCATCAGCAGCGAGTGAACCGTTCTTCCGTATTTCAAGTCACCTACCAGATAAATGTTCAGGTTTTCCAGCGTGCCTTGAGTCTTATAGATGGAGTATAAATCCAGCATTGTTTGTGACGGATGTTGGTTTGCACCGTCTCCGGCATTTACGATGGGCACCGGGGCCACTTCACTAGCATAACGTGCAGCACCTTCCAGATAATGTCTCATCACGATGATGTCTGCATAGTTGCTCACCATCATGATGGTATCCTTCAGCGTTTCCCCTTTAGAGGAACTGGTCACCTTCGGGTCGGTAAATCCGATGACTCTTGCTCCCAAACGGTTGGCAGCCGTTTCAAAGCTCAGACGGGTACGGGTAGATGGTTCAAAGAACAAAGTGGCAACTACCTTTTCTGCCAGCAGGCGGCGGTTAGGTTTCTTTTCGAACTCTCTTGCCATTTCCAGAAGATACATGATTTTCTCTTTGGAATGTTCGGCGATAGTAACTAAACTTCTATTTTCCATGTTAGCTGTTTTTGATTACTTTTATAATACCGGAGTTCAAAGGTAGGTAAAAAAAATAGAAATTCCACCGTTTTTAGGATATTTCGGACTACGTTTTCGCATTTAAGAGGATATTACGGAAAATAAGTCTTTGTTACAAAGATTTTCCGTAATTCTGGAAGATTTTTATAACCACTTTATTAG
>ULQY01034325.1_pt1 | contig 16664 bp, 19 predicted proteins | sample 1954671 | NCBI WGS metagenome assembly ULQY01 (sample SAMEA4835660, study PRJEB28245) | human gut metagenome | biome: gut microbiome; material: fecal sample | place: Denmark | collected 2008 | reverse complement strand
TGCGGGCTTTAAAAATAATGGATGTATTTTGCTGCTTCGTGTGGAAAATTCGAGTTATTGAATATTAGAAATATTATTATGGGTGTGTCCTGAATTTTGGACATGCCCTTTTATTTATACAGCCGGAAGAGGAAGTTTAGAGATATTTTGGGGATTAACATCATATATTAAGACAAGATCACACAGAGAGTTTTATAGGATTCATATGGGGAGTTTTATCGAAACTCCGCTATGTGAAAAGATGATATGAGGGAAGGAATCGGGATGGAGGAGTATATCTATAAAGGAAATTATGAAGGGTATGATGTGTACATTTCTTATGCAAAGGAGGGACCGACGACAGAAGAGGCATATGCTCTCTACCGGGAAGCATGCCGCAGTGCGCGGTACCGCAGTCTTGTGGAAATGGCAGAGAGTGAGGAGAAACAGGAATGATACGCTGTGTTTTTTATCTGCGTCTGTCCAGAGAAGACGGAACCGGAGAAAGCAACAGTATACAGAACCAGAGAATGCTTCTGCAGCGGTATTTGGAGGACCGGGAGGACATGACCTATGTGGGGGAATGGGTGGATGACGGCTGGAGTGGCAGTAACTATGAACGGCCGGCATTTCGGGAGATGATGCAGGCGGCAGCAACGGGAAATTTTGACTGCATTCTTTGTAAGGATCTGTCCCGTCTTGGCAGGGAGTATATTCAGACCGGATATTTTTTGCGGGAGATCTTTCCTCAGATGGGGCTGCGTTTTATCGCCGTTGCGGATCACTATGACAGTGCATCCAGTGATTTTATGGAGGATTCCCTGCTTCTCCCTGTGATGAATCTTATGAATGATGCGTATTGCCGCGATATATCCAATAAGGTTCGGTGGCAGCAGAGAACAAAACGCGCCACAGGGGAATATATCGGGGCTTTCGCCTGCTATGGATACAAAAAAAGTGACAAAGATATTCACCGGCTGGAGCCGGATGAACCGGCGGCGGAGATTGTAAAGATGATCTATTGGCTGCGGCTTAGCGGTATGTCAGCAGAAAATATTGCAGGTGTACTAAATAATGGACAGATCAAAAGTCCGTATCAATACAAACAGGCCAGTGGCAGCAGATACCGGAGTGGGTTTGCAGAGAAAGAAGGATTATGGACGCCCCAGACGGTGCGCCGGATCCTGTCCAATGAAATGTATACGGGTGTAATGATCCAGGGGAAGAACCGCAAGATCAGCTATAAGCTGGATAAACGGATTCCGTTACCGGAGGAGCAGTGGGCGAAGGTAGAAAACATTCTGCCTGTTATTATTCCAAAATGGGTCTATGACGTAGTGGAATCTCTGCGTGTGTGCAGGAGCCGCTGCAGGAAAGGACATGTGTTTTGTGATGAACTGGCAGGATATGGGTTGAGTAGAAGGCAGCAGAGCACATGCGCGGAAATAGTGGAAATGGTGCTTCAAAATGAGGTTGTTGAATGGGAGGAACGGATAAGGGGAAAGAAGTATGATAATCCGGAAAAAGAGAGGACTGTTTTAGAAATAAAGGGGGGAGATAACGGTGCGAAATCAGCCACTGCCGTATGGCAGAGACGTCTGTTAAATGTGCTGCTGGTGAAGGAAATCCGGCTGGAGAGGAAGGCAATCTATATTATATACCGGAGCAGAAAGACAGGGGGAGAGTTCAGTGGAGATCATGACAGGTATTTATGCCAGACTGTCGGTGGAGCATGGCAATGAAAAGGATCAGAGTATAGAGCAACAGATCCATTTGGCTGAGCAATGGATCCGGCAGAGGAATACATCTTCGGGGAGAAAAGAAGATCATCCTATGGGATGCGAAGGGAATACATATAGGATATATGATATTTATGCGGATATGGGGTATAGCGGAACGAAATTTGAACGTCCGGGGTTTCAACGGATGCTTGCAGATGCGCAGAACGGCAGAATTCAGTGTATTCTCTGCAAGGATGCTTCGCGCATTGGCAGAGATTATCTGAAAACGGGAGAATTTCTCGAAAAAATATTTCCCATGCTGGGAGTAAGAGTGATCTGTATCAGCGATCAATATGGAGATGTCCAAAATGAATGGAAATATGAAATGCCGGGCAGCCTTGCGGGAAATCTGAGAAACCTGATGAATGAGTGGTACGCCAGGGATATTGGACGGAGAGTGCGTCTGGTAAAACAGCATCAAAAAGCACAGGGAGAATATCTGGGAAGTGTACCTCCTTATGGGTGGAGGATAGACAGGCGGGACGGAAAGAGAAAATTAGTTCCGGATGATCAGCTCGAAGATATTCTTTCTCTGATGGTCTCTCTCCGGCAAAAAGAAATGTCATATGGGCAGATTGCGGATATTTTGAATCAGAAAGGAATACAGACGCCACAGGAATATAGGAAAAGCGGAATGGTGTACCGCAAAGACTTTTCGGAACAACAGGATGAAAATTCCCGGCGACGGGAAGAAAAATCGGTCAGCGAGAAGGCTGTCCCGGAAAACGGGGAGTGGTTGCAGGGAGAAGCACAATCTACGTCAAAGTGGGACGCTTCCGGGGTACGTCGCATCATTTTATCGCACACCAGAGGGGATTACCACACGGCTTAATACAATTTCTCCGGTTTCACTGACGTCCTTTACTTCACTTTCCGGAATCTTTGGGGGATAATCTCCATAAAGGGTATGAGGGGGAATGACAAAAAGCTCGCTGTTATCATTTTGTGTTTCAAATTGCGGAATCAGCGAAATATTCTGCAACGAAATCTGTCCCGAAAGGATCTCAGCACCGGAAATAACAGTAGGTTCGAAGCCGGGGGCGGTAATTCTCAGGTTAAATACAGAGTATGGCTGGGCAGACACAGGCTTCAGACTGTACTCCAAAGGAGGTGCCGGCAGATCAATCGTATCCGTCTGGCCGTTTGAATCCGTGGTCAGCTCCTCCAGAACTTGTTCCGGCTCATTGCTGTCCGTGATCTGTACCGTTGCATTTGAAACGGCGCGGGAACTGATCATAGAGCTGACATTTACAAGCAACTGCCCGGTATCCGGACGATCCTGCTGCGTGGCATATAATTGAGACATAAAGCTCCTCCATTATAAAAAGTCATTACATACTATTCTATGCCGGAAGAACGCAAAGGTGCGTAATAGACTGCCTGTTCTGACAGGCTTATGGAAAAAAATCGGCAAATCAGGGAAATTGCATCGGCCAATCGCATTGCCATATGTCTTCAAAATCAGTATAATAAATTTGGACTTTTCACAGGGAATGATACAGGAGTCTGATATTTGGTGTGGGAAGTTTCAGTCATAAAATTAACAATCAGAGAGGATAATTAAAATTATGGAAACCATTAAAATCAAATATTTCACAGATCAGATTGATAAATTAGAATATATTGACGGTAAATCTGACTGGATCGATCTGCGTGCATCAGAGGATGTCACATTAAAGGCAGGAGACTTTGCACTGATCCCTCTGGGGGTGGCAATGGAGCTTCCGGCAGGATATGAGGCGCACATTGTTCCGCGAAGCAGCACATATAAAAATTTCGGTGTGATCCAGGCAAATCATTGTGGCATCGTGGACGGTTCTTATTGTGGTGATAATGATATGTGGAGAATGCCGGTGATTGCCATGAGGGATACCGAGATTCATGTGAATGACAGAATCTGTCAGTTCCGCATTATGAAAAATCAGCCTCAGCTCCAGTTCAATGAGGTAGAAAAGCTGACGGGGAAAGACAGAGGAGGCTTTGGCAGTACCGGAAAGCAGTAAAACAATATGTAAATGACTTGAGGCGTACCAGCTGGTAAATCTCACAAATTTTTGAGCAGATGAAAGAATCATCGCAGCCTATGTTTTGGAGCATTACAGTCGTATTTTGGATTGCCTGTGTAAGCTTGAATTCTGCTTCCACAAGGGACAGTGGAATTTAAAATTTCATTTTAGGAGTACTTGTGTGATCAGGATCCATCGTTGACATTTGGAGACGAGACCGTTAAAATTATTCTAAATACAAAAGGAACGATGGACGACGTGAGTCCGGAAATGAAACGGTTGTTAGAATATATAGATGGTCAGACTGCAAGTGATGAGTTTACGAGATAGATGGATGATGCGGTGCAGTCTGCCCGCCGAAATGAGAAATGGAGGTTGGATAGTGTGAAAAATAAATTTTTCACACGGCAAATTTGTGACTGTAGCCCCCAATTTGCGGGCTAAGGAGGAGGGGAGTTTTATATGACACTGTAGCAGGAATATTGTGAGAAATATAACGAAGGCTTAGAAGCTGGAATTGAACGTGGAATTGAGCAGGGAATGGAACGTGGCATTAAGATTTTGTATTGTGATATTCACATGGCAATTCCGGAGATAGCAGCCAAAATGTCTATGACAGAGCAGCAGGTGGAGAAGATTGTAGAGAAATTTGGCAAGACAGAAGAGAAGTGAAAATTTTTATTTTCTATTTACATTAGGGGACTGCGGGAAATTGTGAAGTCCCCTTGCTATTTTAACGTGACAATGATAGAATTACTCCATATATGGATTGATTATTCAATATATCCGTAAATAACGGAATAACCAATATCCGTAAATAACGGAATAACCAATCGGTATATTTACAGGTAATAGATACTTATTCACATTTCTATCATAAGATACAGTATGATAAGTTTAGTATGGATTAAAGGAGATTAAAATATGTGTGGTATTGTAGGTTATATCGGGAGTAAACAGGCAGCCCCAATCCTTTTGGATGGTCTGTCAAAGCTCGAGTACAGAGGCTATGATTCTGCTGGGATCGCAGTACGTGACGGAGCAGACAAGGTAAAGATCGTGAAGGCGAAGGGACGTCTCAAAGGTTTGATCGAGAAGACAGATGATGGTCATGCGGTACCGGGTACCTGTGGTATTGGTCATACCAGATGGGCAACCCATGGGGAACCGTCAGAGACCAATGCGCATCCTCATGTCAGTGACGATGGTAATGTGGTTGGGGTACACAATGGTATTATTGAGAATTACCAGGAGTTAAAGGTAAAGCTTCTGAAAAAGGGATATGAGTTTTATTCTTCTACCGATACGGAAGTTGCTGTAAAGCTCGTAGATTATTATTATAAGAAGTATGAGCATACGCCGGTAGATGCCATTAATCACGCCATGGTTCGTATCCGCGGATCATATGCTCTGGCAATGATGTTTGCAGAGTATCCGGATGAGATTTATGTGGCTCGTAAGGATAGTCCGATGATCATCGGTGTGTCCGACGGAAACTGTTATGTTGCTTCCGATGTACCGGCTATTTTGAAATATACGAGAAATGTATACTATATCGGCAATATGGAGATTGGCCGTCTGGCAGATGGCAAGGCAGCCTTCTACAATCTGGATGGAGATGAGATTGAGAAGGAGCTGGTGGAGATTAAGTGGGATGCGGAAGCCGCAGAAAAGGGCGGTTTTGAGCATTTTATGATGAAAGAGATCCATGAGCAGCCAAAGGCAATCATGGATACGATGAATTCCAAGATCAAGGATGGCCGGATCGATCTATCGGATGTAGGTCTTTCGGAGGAGGACATTAAGGGAATTGACCAGATCTATATTGTTGCCTGTGGCTCCGCTTATCATACCGGTGTTGTGACACAGTATGTCATGGAAGATCTGGCTCGTGTACCGGTCCGTGTGGAGCTGGCGTCTGAGTTCCGTTACCGCAATCCGATCCTGAATAAGGACGATCTGGTGATCGTAGTGAGCCAGTCCGGTGAGACGGCAGACACTTTGGCGGGTCTTCGGCTGGCAAAGGAGCAGGGAGTAAAGACCATGGGTATTGTGAATGTGGTTGGTTCCTCCATTGCAAGAGAAGCGGATAATGTATTTTATACTATGGCAGGTCCGGAGATCTCAGTGGCAACTACGAAGGCGTACAGCGCACAGCTGATCGCAGGTTATCTGTTGTCTGTGGAGTTTGCGAGAGTGCGCGGGACGATCACGGAGGAGCAGTATCAGGGATATATTACGGAAATGAAGACCCTTCCGGAGAAGATTGACAAGATCATTGAGGATAAGGAACGCATCCAGTGGTTTGCGTCCAAGCAGGCCAATGCCCGTGATATTTTCTTTGTAGGACGTGGCATTGATTATGCAATCTGTATGGAGGGAAGTCTGAAGCTTAAGGAGATCAGTTACATTCATTCTGAGGCGTATGCGGCAGGGGAGTTGAAGCATGGTACGATCAGTCTGATCGAAGATGGTATACTGGTGATCGGTTCTCTGACACAGGATTCCCTGTATGAGAAGACCATCAGCAATATGGTTGAGTGCAAGAGCCGTGGAGCTTCTCTGATGGGGCTGACTAATTTTGGAAATTATTCGATCGAGGATACGGCTGACTTTGTGGTATACGTACCAAAGACAGATCCTCATTTTGCAGCAAGTCTGGCAGTGATCCCACTGCAGCTTCTGGGATATTATGTATCTGTGGCCAGAGGACTTGATGTGGATAAGCCGAGAAACCTGGCAAAGAGTGTAACGGTAGAGTAGTGATATATGATTTGCTGAGTCGATATGATGATGACAGATCCGGATTCTGAAGATATTTTGGAATCCGGATTTTTTGTATCCTGTTTTGGGTAAATGAATATATTACATAGAATGAATCTTCTCTAAGGAACCCTGTTATGGAAAATGATGAAAAGTTGGATTCGGAATTTCGTTTTGCTCTGGATCTCCCAGAGCGGGAGAGGGAGCAGAGCAGTACATTAAATACAGGATATGATGAGAGTACGGCGACCTGGCGGGTGATCGTGAGGTATTATGGAAATCTGTATGAGGTGGAACGCCGGCTGCCGGGAGTACAGGTGATTCCACTTTACCATCAATACGGGATCGTGCGTGTTCCGGAGGAGCAGCTGGAGGCATTGGCGGCACTGCCACAGATACAATATATGGAAAAGCCTAAGGAGGTCTATTTTTCTCTGGATGCAGGGAGAGGGGCCTCCTGTATTAATTCTGTGCAGGGGAATTTAAGTGTGGATCAGGAGTACGAGGCAGGAGATTTAAGAAACGGTCTGACCGGCAGAGGAGTGATCGTTGGTGTGGCGGATTCCGGAATTGATCTGACTCATCCTGCTTTTCGCAATCCGGATGGTACGACACGCATTCTGGCATTATGGGATCAGGGTGGAATACCGGATCCATCTGTGGGGCTGGAAGCTCCGGAAAGATATCGTCAGGGTGTGGAGTGGACAAAGGAGCAGATTGATCAGGTTCTTTTGGGAGAAAGGGAAGATATTTCTCTTCCGCAAGATACAGGTTCCGGTCATGGTACTGCAGTAACGGGCGTGGCAGCGGGAAACGGTGCAGGGTCTGCAGGGTACCGGTATCGGGGAATTGCGATAGAAAGTCCCATTCTTTTTGTAAAGCTTAGTACCGGCGGAGAAGGTTTTTCAAGAACCACGGAGTTGATGGAGGCATTGGATTATATGGTACGGAAGGCGGAATCATTTGGAATGCCGGTTTCCCTGAATGTCAGTTATGGTAATAACAATGGTGCTCATGATGGCGGCAGCTTGTTTGAGGGATATATTTCTCAACTGGCAGGTGTATGGAAAAGTGTAATATCTGTTGCGGCGGGAAATGAAGGGGATGCCAGACATCATGCCAGAGTGCGGTTGGAAAATGAACCCCGGCAGATTCGGTTTGTGATCGGAGCGGGGGAGAAAAATTTAAGTCTGCAGATGTGGAAGCAATATACGGATGATTTTACGGTGTTTTTAGAAGCTCCCGACGGAACAAGGATATTGATCGAAGAGACAAGGGAAGTAAGGCGATATGAACTGCAGAGAACATGGATTTATGTGTATTACGGGGAACCGACGCCGGCGCAGATCAGGCAGGAGATTTATATGGAGTGGCTGCCCACGGAGGGACAGGAAGGAGTTCTGCCGGAGGGGGTATGGAGTTTGTGGCTGATCCCGGAGAAGATTACGGGAGGTGTGGTAGAGCTGTGGCTTCCCACCACGGAGTTGGTTGGTCTTTCCACAGGATTTCTGGAGCCGGAGCCGGATACGACCATGACGATACCGGCTACAGCTGATGGTATTGTGGTGGTGGGAGCATATCAGGTGTCAAATGATGTGGTTGCCTCGTTTTCCGGACGGGGAAATACAGCGGATGGAAGGATGGCACCAACCCTTGTGGCACCGGGGGTAGAAGTGGTTACGGCTGCACCGGGTGGACGATATACAGCCCGGACCGGAACTTCAATTGCAACGCCCTTTGCGGCCGGTTCAGCGGCATTAATGATGGAATGGGGGATTGTGCAGGGCAATGATCCATATCTATACGGAGAGAAGATAAAGGCATATTTGATGAAAGGGGCAAGAAAGCTGCCGGGGCAGGAGAGTGTACCGGATAAAAAAGCAGGCTGGGGAGCACTTTGTCTCGCAGCCAGCCTGCCAAAGTTATTATAGTTTTATAATAGTCCCTGTTTAATAAAACCAGCCAGTTCCTCTGCAAAATAGGTGATATAGATATCAGCTCCGGCACGTTTTGCAGCAATCGCTGTTTCGCAGATAATGGCATCCTCATCGATCAGACCGAGACTTGCCGCTCCCTTGATCATAGCATATTCACCACTGACGCTGTAGGTAGCCATCGGAACATTTGTCCGGTCCTTAATCTCACGGATCAGATCGCCATAGATCATAGCAGGCTTTACCATAATAATGTCTGCACCCTCGTTAATATCGGCGAGTGCCTCTTTTACAGCTTCCCGGCGGTTATGGTAATCCATCTGATAGGTGCGTCGGTTGCCAAACTGTGGTGCGGAGTCTGCAGCATCCCGGAAAGGTCCGTAGTAAGCAGAAGCAAACTTTACAGCGTAGGACATGATCGGTGTGTTTAAGTGGCCATGGGAATCAAGGCATTGGCGAATCGCCGTGATACGGCCGTCCATCATATCGGAAGGAGCCACCATATCAGCTCCGGCCTCCACCTGGGAGAGGGCAATCTTTGCCAGGTATTCCAGAGTAGCGTCATTGTCTACGTCATGGTTATGAATGATACCACAGTGACCGTGGGAGGTGTATTCACACATGCAGACATCACCGATCAGGTACATTTCCGGATAGTTCTTCTTTGCTTCCCGGAAGGCGCGCTGGATGATGCCGTTTTCATCGTATGCCTGGCTGCCCACCTCGTCTTTGTGGTCCGGAATGCCAAATAGCATGATCTTATTGACTCCGGCACTCAGAAGCTGTTCCAGTTTTTCACCCATACGGTCTACTGTGTAGCGGTTCTGGCCATACATAGAGGGGATTTCTTCAACTTTGTTCTGACCGTCCATTACGAACATTGGGTATACCAGATCAGAGATATCCATATGTGTTTCCTGTACCATTTTGCGGAGACGTTCGTCTGTGCGAAGTCTCCGGCCTCTCATAAATTCTGTCATTGTAATTATGCCTCTTTTCTATATCGTAATAAATAAAAAGGAAAAATTTCCTGATATATTGAGAAAGCATGCTTTCCTATGAAGGGAAAACATGCTTTTTTAATGCTTCAAAACTTTCTTTACTAATAACGTGTTCCATACGGCATGCATCCTCGGTAGCAATCTCCTCCGGAACTCCGAGCCTGATAAGCCAGCTTGAGATGAGCTGATGTCTTTCGTAGATCATTTCCGCGATTTCGCGGCCTGAGTCTGTCAAATATATGTATCCGGCATCTGTTACAGTAATGTGCTGCTTCTGACGAAGATTTTTCATTGCAATGCTGACGCTTGATTTTTTGAAACCGAGCTCCGTCGCAACATCAACAGATCGAACCACCGGCAGTCGTTTGCTGAGGATCAGGATCGTTTCCAGATAATTCTCAGCAGATTCGGTATTTGCCATAAATATTTTCCTCCATACCATTTAATCCGTCCGAAACTCCGAACGTCATTTCATATAAAATAAGTATAACACTTTTAAAATCAGAACACAAGAAAAGAAAATGAAAAAAGTTCTTGACATCTAATAAATGTTAGCGTATACTAACCATCGTAAGTGATAGATAAGTCATTCTCATTTACAAGATTAAAGAGGCGGTATACTCGAAAGAGTGATTCCCATTGGGGAGGTTTTTCTAATGATGCAGAAGGATTTGATCATTCAAAAATTGAGAGAACAGGGATGCCGTATTACGAAACAGCGTCTGATGATCCTGGATATCATTTTGCAGGAGGACTGTTCCTGCTGTAAGGAGATTTATTACAAGGCATCAAAGCTGGATCATAAGATCGGTTCTGCGACAGTGTATCGTATGATCAATACATTAGAAGAGATCGGAGCGATCAGCAGGAAGAATATGTATAAGGTTTCCTGTTCTATGGATTGTGCAGCGGACTGTGGTCATGCCTGTACGATTGAGTTAGAGGATGGTTCCAAGCTGCAGTTTTCGGAGCAGAAGATGAGCCAGATCATCCAGTCAGGTTTAGTTGCCTGCGGATATGCAGTAGAACACAGCGTAAAGGGCTTTACCAAAGGGGCGGTATGTCACCATGATGAGCTGACGCTGAAGGAAAGTGCAGGTCTTTTATAAGATTCTGCCGATGAACATGCTTACAAGAACATATAACATATGCCAAGGGGCAGAGAAATTGTTTGATTTCTCTGCCCCCTCCTTTTATAATATGATGCAAGGGTTAAAAGCAGATAGCAATGGAACGATCCGTGGCATCAGTTAGGTTTAAAATACCGTTACTTCTAAATAACATAATGGAGGCAATAATGATTACCAGTGAAAATAATGTAAAATTAAAAGAAATGATAAAACTGCAGAAAAATGCCAGACACCGCAAAAAGGAAGGTCTATTTGTGGCGGAGGGGATCAAACTTGTGCAGGAAGCAGCCCAATACGGAAAACTCCGGCAGGTACTGATCCGGGAAAGCCTGTGGATCACAAAATGGCAGGAGAAGCCGGAAAATGAGATCGCAGCGGAATTTTCAGGAAACGAAAGGCATGTGGGGGTGGATGTGGTGCCGGATGATCTGTTTGATCAGGTGGCAGATACGGTAACACCACAGGGAATCCTTGGAATGGTAGATATGCCGGTCTATTCTTTGGAGGAGATTCTTAACAGCCGGTCAAGATTATATCTGATGCTGGATGATCTGCGAGATCCGGGGAATCTGGGAACGATGATCCGTACTTCGGAGGCTGCGGGAGTGGCAGGTGTGATCATGAGTAAGGGAACCGTGGATCTTTTTAATCCCAAGGTGGTCCGTGCGACGATGGGAGCGATTTTCCGTGTTCCATTTATATATGTAGACAGTCTGCCGGAAACAATCATGCAGATGAGAAAAAAAGAAATTTCTGTTTACGGAACGATTCTGGAGGAGAGCATGGTTTATGATGATCCGGATTATACAAAGCCGTCTGCTGTCGTTGTGGGAAATGAGGCGAATGGAATCAGCCGGGAGGTGAGGGAAAGTCTCAGCGGAAGAATTCACATTCCAATGGAAGGCAGTGTGGAGTCGCTAAATGCGGCTGTTGCCGCTGCGGTAGTGCTTTATGAGGCATCAAGACAGAGAAGAAAAACGGACTAGAGTATATTGCTATTTCAGTGGAAATATGCTATATTCATACAAATAAGTAGTATACACCAAAGGAGGTGTTTCCATGAGCGGTTTGTCGGGAATTTTTACATTCCGGCTGCAATCTTTGCTGCAGTCGCTTTTTCGGACAGATGAGAATTATATTTTTTTCTGGTTGATCGCATTAGTGGCATTTTTGATCATTGAGATCATTACATTGGGCTTGACGACCATTTGGTTTGCAGCAGGAGCGCTGATCAGTTTTATTGCAGCATGGCTGGGACAGCCGTTGGGAGTACAGCTTGTCTTGTTTTTTGTTGTTTCGTTTATATTATTGATCTTTACCAGACCGGTTGTTCAGAAACGCCTGAATGGTTCGAGGGTAAGGACAAATGTCAACAGCATGATCGGCAAAGAGGGAAAGGTGACCGAGTTGATCGATAATTTCAACGAAACGGGATGCATCATTGTTGACGGGATGGAATGGACTGCCAGAGCGGCAGAGGAAGGAAAAAGGATCCAGGCTGGCCGGAAGGTAGTGATACAGGAGATACGGGGAGTGAAAGCAATCGTAAATCCTGTGTCGGACGATATAGAATAGATTGCATTGCGGGAAAATCTATATATCGTATTTCGGACAGATTAATCAGCATATTTATAAAGGAAAGGAATCAAAAATGGAATTAGCAATTATTATTTTACTTGTCATTGTAGCAGTTGTTGCCGTATCCTGCATTCATATTGTACCGCAGGCAAAGGCGTATGTTGTAGAGCGTCTGGGAGGTTATCAGAGCACATGGGATGTGGGACTTCATTTCAAAGTGCCGTTTATTGACCGTATCGCCAGAAAGGTAAGTTTGAAGGAGCAGGTTCTGGACTTTCCGCCACAGCCGGTAATCACAAAGGATAACGTAACCATGAGAATTGATACGCTGATCTTTTTCCAGATCACCGATCCGAAGCTTTACACATATGGTGTTGAGAATCCGATCATGGCGATTGAGAATCTGACAGCGACCACACTTCGTAATATTATCGGTGAGCTTGATCTCGATGAGACACTGACATCCCGTGAGATCATCAATACCAAGATGAGATCCTCTCTGGATACTGCGACAGATCCGTGGGGTATCAAGGTAAATCGTGTAGAGCTTAAGAACATTATTCCTCCACAGCCGATTCAGGAGGCAATGGAGAAGCAGATGAAGGCAGAGCGTGAGAAGCGTGAGGCCATCCTGATCGCACAGGGTGAGAAGCAGTCTGCGATCACCGTAGCAGAGGGACATAAAGAGTCTGCAATTCTGGAGGCAGAGGCAGAGAAGCAGGCAGCAATCCTGCATGCGGAGGCACAGAAGGAGGCAACGATCCGTGAGGCTGAGGGTCAGGCACAGGCAATTCTGGCGGTGCAGAAGGCGAATGCCGATGGTATCCGTATGCTGAATGAGGCTTGTGCATCAAAGGAAGTTATCGAGCTCAAGAGCTTGGAGGCATTTGCGAAAGCAGCAGATGGAAAGGCGACAAAGATCATTATTCCATCAGAGATACAGGGACTTGCAGGAATGGTTAGTTCCGTGACAGAAATTGCAAAATCTTCCGGAGATAAATAATTATATTTTATTTGAAGAGATTAATTTCCTGCACAGCTCCTGCTGGCAGGAAATTTTCCGTTTATTATGAATTGATTCGTAAGGATAAATAACAGAGAAAGGCAGGAAATGATAATGAACTTAGTAGGTAAGAACTTTTTGACATTAAAGGATTTCTCCCCGGAGGAGATTACATATCTGCTGGAGTTGTCTGCAGAGTTAAAGGACAAAAAGAAAAAGGGAATCCCGGTCAATAATTATGTGGGAAAAAATATTGCCCTGATCTTTGAAAAGACAAGTACCAGAACAAGATGCTCCTTTGAGGTGGCTGCCCACGATATGGGCATGGGGGTGACATATCTTGATCCTCAGGGGTCACAGATTGGCAAGAAGGAAAGTATTAAGGATACTGCTCGTGTGCTTGGCAGAATGTTTGATGGTATTGAATATCGCGGCTTTGAGCAGAGCATTGTGGAGGAGCTTGCTAAATATGCCGGAGTACCGGTATGGAACGGTTTGACCAATGAGTATCATCCGACACAGATGCTGGCAGATCTTCTGACCATTCAGGAGCACCTTGGCAGATTAAAGGGTGTGAAGCTGGTTTATATGGGAGATGCCCGTTACAATATGGGAAATTCCCTGATGATCGCCTGCGCTAAGATGGGCATGCACTTTGTGGCATGTACCACAAAGGATTATTTCCCAAATGAGGAGTTGGTGGCACTGTGCCGTGAGTATGCGAAGGAGTCCGGTGGTTCTGTGACATTGACAGAGGATGTAGAGAGCGGCACGAAGGGCGCAGATGTGCTTTATACGGATGTATGGGTTTCCATGGGTGAACCGGAGGGGGTATGGGCAGAGCGTATCAAAGCCCTTTCTCCATATCAGATCAATAAAAAGGTAATGGAAAATGCAGGACCACAGGCAATCTTTATGCATTGCCTTCCGGCATTTCATGATCTGGAAACAGGGATTGGCAGACAGGTTTATGAGAAATTTGGTATGAGTGAGCTTGAGGTGACAGACGAGGTGTTTGAGTCAGAGGCGTCTGTAGTCTTTGACGAGGCAGAGAACCGTATGCATACCATCAAGGCGGTTATGACGGCAACATTAGAGCCAACGAGAAAATAATAATGGAGTGATTTTTTGAAAAAGGAAATACTTCAAATGCTTCGGGGGGCAGGAGAGGATTATATCTCCGGTCAGGTTTTGTGCGAAAAACTGGGCGTTTCGAGGCAGGCGATTTGGAAAAATATAACACAGCTGAAAGAGGCAGGCTATCAGATTGAGTCTCAGCCCAAAAAGGGATATCGTCTGGTGGAGTCAGCAGATAAGCTGGTAGGAGCGGATATTGAGAGCCGTTTGAAAGCTGATTGTCTGTGCCGCAAGGTAGAATGCCTGGAGCAGGTGGACTCGACAAATACCAGAGCAAAGCAGCTTGCGGAGCTTGGGGAGCCGGAGGGAACTCTGGTGGTTGCTGAGGAGCAGACGGCAGGCAAGGGCCGTAGAGGCCGGGGGTGGGCTTCAGAGCCTGGCATCGGGATATGGATGAGTTTGATCCTCAGACCAAGGCTGAAGCCGCAGCAGGCAGCAAGTGTGACGCTGGTGGCAGCTATGGCGGTGGCGAAGGGAATTCGGGAGTGCTGTGAGTTGGAGACCGGGATCAAATGGCCCAATGACGTGGTGATCCATGGCAAAAAAGTCTGTGGTATCCTGACAGAAACAAGTTCGGAGCCGGATTATATTCATTATGCGGTACCCGGGATCGGGATCAATGCCAATACGAAAAGCTTTCCGGAGGAGCTTGCTGACCGGGCAACCTCTATTTATCTGGAAACCGGACGGAAAACAGACCGAAATGCGTTGATCGCAGCGGTGATGAATGCTTTTACAGATTATTACAGAAAATATCTGGAGACAGGAGACTTATCTCTGCTGTTGGAGGAATATGACCAGATGTTGGTCAATAAGGACCAGGAGGTTCTGGTGCTTTATGGCATGGCGGAGGAAGCAGATCCGAAGAAAATGCAGAAGGGAATTGCCAGAGGAATTACTTCTTCCGGGGCATTGTTAGTAGATACGGATGAGGGCATGAAGGAGATTGTATCCGGAGAGGTGTCTGTACGGGGCGTTTACGGATACGTTTAAAATAATAAAAGAAGGAAGAGACAATGGACGATTTATTTGATGATGATATTCTGCAGCCGGCACCGGAAGTAGACGGGATGGTGATACTCAGTGTAGCGAATGCCTACAAAAAGCAGTATTATCTCAATCCGAAATTTGCAAAGCTGCCGGAAACGATTCAGGAGGAACTGCAGATCATGTGCGTGCTGTATACAGCGGACGTGGGAGGCATTCTGACCCTTCGCTTTGATGAGGAGGGAAACCTGTTGTTTCACGTTACCTCGGAGGAGGACGATTACTTCTTTGATGAGATCGGCAGTGTATTAAAGATCAAGGAGATCCAGAGGGAGAAGCAGGAACTTTTGGAAGCATTGGAGCTGTACTACAAGGCATTCTTTTTAAAAGAAGATATCAGTGGTCTATTAAGCGAATAGTATGAGTAGTACCGGGTGAGATTTACAACACGATACAGATGATAGGTCATTGCATAAAAATACAGGAGGAAAGGCAATGTTATTAGCGGTAGATGTAGGTAATACAAATATAACCTTTGGCGTATTTGATGGAGATGAAATGGTAACACGTTTTCATTTTTCAGTGCGGATATCAAGAACATCTGATGAATACGGCAGCATGATCTGTGATATTTTGGAGAGAAAGGGGTTTTCGGCAGATTCCATTGATCAGGTGATCGTGGCTTCTGTTGTGCCAAAGATCATGTATTCATTTAACAGTGGTATCATCAAATACCTGGGATGCCATCCGATCATTGTGGGAGCCGGGATCAAGACCGGAATACGGATAGAAACAGCTAATCCAAAAGAAGTTGGACCGGACCGGATTGTGGATGCAGTTGCGGCACATACTTTATATGGAGGACCGATCATTGTAGCAGATTATGGTACAGCTACAACATATGACCTGGTGACCAGGGACGGAGCTTTTTTGGGAGGAGTGATCAGTCCGGGTGTGAAGATTTCAGCCAATGCTCTTTGGAACGATACGGCAAATCTGCCGGAAATCGAGATCAAGTGTCCGGAGCATGTGGTGGCAAAGGATACGATCACGGCAATGCAGGCGGGACTTTTCCTTGGAACCGTGGGACAGTCCCAGTATATTATCGATAAGATTAAAGAGGAATCAGGGCTTAAGGATATCAAGGTTGTTGCGACCGGTGGACTTGGAAAAATGATCTCAGATTATACGGAGGAAATTGATATCTATGACAGTAATCTGACTCTGAAGGGTCTGCAGATTATCTTTGATAAGCAGAAAAGGGCGTAAAAGATGGCGAATCGTATACCTGCAGCACAAAAGTGTGTGGGTGGAGAAAGGAATATAAGATTATTATGGAGGATCAGGGATTTCGAATTGGAGAGG
>ULQY01042098.1_pt1 | contig 17110 bp, 13 predicted proteins | sample 1954671 | NCBI WGS metagenome assembly ULQY01 (sample SAMEA4835660, study PRJEB28245) | human gut metagenome | biome: gut microbiome; material: fecal sample | place: Denmark | collected 2008 | reverse complement strand
TTCGGTCTTAAGTTAAGAAAAGTTCCGAAGGATGAGATCAAAGCAAAGGTTGAGGAAGCAGCAAGAATCCTTGATCTGGAGAAGTTACTGGATCGTAAGCCGAAGGCTCTTTCCGGTGGACAGAGACAGCGTGTTGCCATGGGTCGTGCAATCGTTCGTAATCCTAAGGTATTCCTTATGGATGAGCCTTTATCCAACCTGGATGCAAAACTTCGTGTACAGATGAGATCTGAGATCGCTTCTTTACATAACAGATTAGGTGCTACGATCATCTATGTAACACATGATCAGACAGAGGCTATGACACTTGGAACCAGAATCGTTGTATTAAAAGATGGTGTAATCATGCAGGTTGATTCTCCACAGAAATTATACAATGAGCCAAATAACTTATTCGTAGCCGGATTCATCGGATCTCCACAGATGAACTTCATCGATGCTAAGTGCACCATTCAGGGAGATAAAGCTACATTAACATTCGGTGATTACTCTGTGGTTCTTCCGGATTACAAGGCAAAGAAGCTTGAAGAGGGCGGATACAACGGAAAGACAGTTGTATTAGGTATCAGACCAGAGGATATCTCTGATGATCCTGAAATGATCCAGAAGAATGGTGACTGTGTCATCGAGTCTGATGTAACAGGATACGAGTTACTTGGTGCAGAAGTATTACTGTACTACTCTGTAGCCGGTGCAAACATGACAGCAAGAGTTGATTCTGATACACCTGCCCGTTATGGTGATCATATCAAGCTTGCATTTGATCCGCATAAGATTCATGTATTCGATAAGGAAACAGAATTGACAATTACCAACTAGTCCGTTAAAATTATATAGTTGTAAATCTTGAACCCGGGTGTTAGTATTTACACCCGGGTTCTTTCGAACGTAAATAATAGGAGAGTATATGCTTTCAAATCAGAAATTACAGAATTCATTAAACGAAATTAAAGAGATCAGCCACATGGATACGGCATTGTTTACTGCAAAGGGGAAGCTGGTAGCACATACGGAGGAGATGCCGTTGCCGGAGGCATTAGAACAGCAGGTGGTCGTTGATTTCGCAGAATCGCTTGCTGAAAAACAGACGTATCAGGATTATCATCTGTATAAAGTGATGGTAGAAGGTGAAACGGAATATATTTTAGTCTGTCTGGTGAAAGAAGAGTCATTTCTTGTATGCGCACAGATGGCAGTCTGCCAGATCCGGAATCTGGTTATGAGTTTTGCAGAGCAGTTCGACCGCAATAATTTTATGCAGAATATCATTCTTGGTAATATGCTGATTGTGGATATTTACGGAAAAGCAAAAAAGCACCACATTCAGGAAGTACCGCGGGTAGTTTTTGTGATTGATACCGGAAGTAAAAATAACGATATGGCGATGGAACTGGTAAAAAATCTTGCAGATATCCGTTCGAAGGACTTTGTGACCTGCGTGGATCAGCACAGTATCGTTCTGATCAAAGATGTTTCCCATATAAAAGAAGAGGAGATGGAGGAACGTCTGTCAAAAATTGCGGGAAGCCTTGCAGATAATTTACATATGGAAGCAATGATTCGTGTGCGTGTCGGTTATGGAAACGTTGTGACACAGCTTCCGGAAATTGCGGAATCTTATCAGGAAGCGCGGATGGCACTGGAAGTTGGTCGTGTTTTTTATGCAAAGTATGACACAATTTCTTACGGAAAGCTTGGCATCGGGCGTCTGATTTACCAGCTTCCGATGAGTTTATGTAATATGTTTATCAAAGAGGTATTCGGTGAGAAAATTCCGGACATCTTAGATGATGAGGAAGCAATGTCTACTATCAATAAATTTTTTGAGAATAATCTGAATATATCAGAGACGGCAAGACAGCTGTATGTGCACCGCAATACTCTGGTATATCGTCTGGAACGTATCGAGAAAGCAATCGGACTGGATATCCGTACGTTTGACGATGCGATGACTTTTCGGATTGCAGTGATGGTGATTGCTCACATGAGAGATCAAATGTAATTTAGCAGGATAGTAAGGAGATAGAGGAACATGTCAGGATATGATGCAAGCAGTATATCGGTACTGGAGGGGCTTGAAGCGGTCCGGAAACGTCCGGGAATGTATATCGGAAGTACAACGACCAAAGGACTCAACCACCTGATTTATGAGATTGTCGACAATTCCGTGGATGAGCATCTGGCAGGTGCCTGTGATAAAATATGGGTGACCCTTGAGGCAGATGGCTCCTGTACGGTGGAAGATAACGGACGTGGTATTCCGGTCGGCATGCATGCAAAGGGAGTATCGGCTGCCCGCGTTGTATTTTCTACACTGCACGCAGGAGGAAAATTTGACAACAATGCGTACAAGACGAGTGGAGGACTGCATGGTGTCGGATCTTCGGTAGTCAATGCACTTTCCACCTATATGGATGTGGAAATCAGCCAGGGCGGATATGTGTATCATGACCGCTATGCACAGGGACATCCGGTGGTAGAACTTGAAGACGGACTTCTTCCAAAGATCGGGAAGACAAAGAAGACCGGAACGAAGATCAATTTTCTTCCAGATCCAGAAATTTTTGAGAAGACCAGATTCCGGGAAGATGATGTTAAGAGCCGGATGCATGAGACCGCTTATCTGAACCCGAAACTGACGATCATATATGAGGACCGGAGAAAGCCGGAAGCAGAGCACATTGAGTTTCATGAGCCGGATGGAATCATTGGGTTCGTCAAAGATCTGAACAATAATCTCGAAGTGCTGCATGATGTCATTTACTTCAAAGGGGAAAGTGAAGGCATTGAGGTGGAAGCGGCATTCCAGTATACCAGCGAGTTCCATGAGAATATCATGGGATTTTGTAATAATATTTATAATTCGGAAGGTGGTGCACACCTGACCGGATTTAAAACTGCGTTTACGACGATTATCAATTCTTATGCCAGAGAACTTGGAATTTTAAAAGAAAAGGATGCAAACTTTAACGGTACAGATGTGCGAAACGGAATGACAGCAGTCATTTCCATCAAACATCCGGACCCACGGTTTGAGGGACAGACAAAGACCAAGCTGGATAATCAGGATGCAAACCGCGCGACAGCGAAAGTGACAAGTGATGAAGTTCCATTATTTTTTGACAAGAATTTAGAAACCTTAAAGACGGTCATTGGCTGTGCAGAAAAAGCGGCAAAGATAAGAAAAGCAGAGGAAAAGGCGAGAACCAATCTGTTGACCAAGCAGAAGTTTTCGTTTGATTCCAATGGAAAACTGTCCAACTGTGAGAGCCGCGACGCGTCAAAGTGTGAGATTTTTATCGTAGAGGGAGATTCTGCCGGTGGTTCCGCCAAAATGGCGCGAAACCGTATGTATCAGGCGATCATGCCGATCCGCGGAAAAATTCTGAATGTTGAAAAAGCCAGTATCGACAAGGTGCTTGCCAATGCGGAAATCAAGACAATGATCAACGCATTCGGGTGTGGCTTTTCGGAAGGATACGGAAATGATTTTGATATCAGTAAGCTGCGCTATGACAAGATTATTATCATGGCGGATGCCGATGTCGACGGAGCCCATATTTCCACGCTGCTTCTGACACTGTTTTACCGGTTTATGCCGGAACTGATTTTTGAAGGACATGTTTATGTGGCGATGCCGCCATTGTACAAAGTGATTCCGTCAAAAGGGAAAGAAGAGTACCTTTATGATGATGCGGCACTGGAAAAATACCGGAAAACACATACCGGAAGTTTTACCCTGCAGCGATACAAAGGTCTCGGAGAGATGGATGCCGAGCAGTTATGGGAGACGACTTTAAATCCCCAGACGCGTGTCATGAAGCGCGTGGAGATTGAAGACGGCCGTATGGCGTCGGATGTAACCGCTATGCTGATGGGCACGGATGTGCCGCCGAGAAAGGCATTTATTTATGAACATGCAAACGATGCGATCTTGGACGTATAGATCCTGTCAGGTTTTCTAGGAGTGAGGAAGAAATAAAATGGAACATAGTATCATTCGCACCGAGTATTCGGAGCTGATGCAAAAATCATATATTGACTATGCGATGAGCGTTATCATTGCCCGTGCGCTGCCGGATGTCCGGGATGGATTAAAACCGGTGCAGCGCCGTACACTTTATGATATGTATGAACTGGGAATCCGATATGACAAACCGTATCGTAAGAGTGCGCGTATTGTCGGAGATACCATGGGTAAATATCATCCGCATGGAGATTCTTCGATCTATGATGCCCTGGTTGTCATGGCACAGGATTTCAAAAAGGGACTGCCGCTTGTGGACGGGCATGGAAATTTTGGGTCCATTGAAGGCGATGGTGCCGCTGCCATGCGATATACAGAGGCACGTCTGCAGAAAGTGACGCAGGAAGCCTATCTGGCAGATCTGGATAAAAATGTTGTGGATTTCATGCCGAATTTTGATGAAACCGAAAAAGAGCCGGTTGTTTTGCCGGTAAAGGTGCCAAATCTTCTGGTCAACGGTGCGGAAGGTATCGCTGTCGGTATGGCAACTTCCATTCCGCCGCATAATTTCGGAGAAGTGATCGACGGTGTGATTGCCTATATGAAAAATCCGGATATTACCACTGCGGAGATGATGCAGTATATTCCGGGACCGGATTTCCCGACAGGAGGAATCATTGCAAATAAAGATGATCTTCCGGCAATTTATGAGTCCGGGGTCGGCAAGATCAAAATACGTGGAAAAATCGAGATTGAAAAGGGCAAAGGCGGCAAAGACCGCATGGTAATCACGGAGATTCCGTATACCATGATCGGAGCCAATATCGGGAAATTTTTAAATGATGTTTACGGTCTGGTAGAATCCAAGGCAACCAGTGACATTACCGATATTACCAATCAGTCATCCAAAGAGGGAATTCGTATTGTTCTGGAACTGAAAAAAGGAGCAGATATCGAGGCTCTGGAGAATCTGCTGTACAAGAAAACCAAGCTGGAAGACACCTTTGGTGTCAATATGCTTGCGGTAGCGGATGGCAGACCGGAGACGATGGGCGTCGTGCCGATCATCCGTCATCATGTGAAATTCCAGTATGAGATTGCAACCAGAAAGTACCAGACCCTTCTGGCGAAAGAACAGGACAAAAAAGAAATACAGGAAGGTCTGATCCGCGCCTGCAATGTCATTGATCTGATCATTGAGATTTTACGCGGCAGCCGCAGCATCAAAGATGCAAAAGCCTGTCTGACAGACGGAAATACGGATCATATTACCTTTAAGAATCCATCTTCAAAGATCATGGCACAGCAGTTAAATTTTACGGATCGTCAGGCACAGGCCATTCTGGAAATGCGTCTGTATAAACTGATCGGTCTGGAAATTGAAGCATTGATGAAAGAACATGATGAGACACTGGAAAATATTGCAAAATATGAGGATATTTTAGAGCATCGTTCTTCCATGGCAAAAGTAATCATCAAAGAACTGACCGCGTTTAAAAAAGCTTATGGCAAAGAGCGCAAAACCGTGATTGACAATCTGAAAGAAGCTGTAGTTGCAGCAAAGAAGATCGAGGAGCAGGATGTTGTCTTTCTGATGGACCGCTTCGGATATGCAAAGATAGTGGATACTTCTGTCTATGAGAGAAATAAAGAGGCGGCAAACGCGGAATACAGGCATATCTTTACGTGCAAAAATACGGATAAAATCTGTATCTTTACGGACAAGGGACAGATGCATCTGCTAAAAGTGCTTGATCTTCCATATGGAAAATTCCGGGATAAAGGAACACCGATTGACAACCTCTGCAATTATGACAGTAAAGAAGAGAATGTTGTATATCTGGCAGGTCTTGAACATGTCAGCTCGCACCGGATGTTATTTGGCACAAAGTATGCCATGATCAAAGTTGTGGACGGTATGGAATTTGTGGTCGCAAAAAAGACAACGGCGGCAACAAAGCTGGGAGAGGAAGATGAAGTACTAACGGTATGTCCGTTAGAAGAAAATGATACACTGGTGATGGCAACAAAGAAAGATATGTTTCTTCGGATTGACTGTGCACAAATTCCGCAGAAAAAGAAAGGTGCGGTGGGCGTGCGTGGCATGAAACTGGCTGCCGGGGATGAACTGAAAAGTATTCATGTGCTGCATGAAGGTGAGGAGAAAGAGGTCGAGGTGAAAGGAAAGCCGGTTGCCCTGCATCGTCTGCATGTGGGAAACCGTGATACCAAAGGAGTAAAGAAATAATGAACACCATTTTGTTTGATCTGGACGGAACGCTTATTGATTCTTCCGAGGGAATCATAAAATGTGTTTTATATACGCTTGATTTTTACGGAATTAAGGAGCCGGATACGGCAAAATTATACCGGTTTATCGGGCCGCCGCTTTCGGAGAGTTTTGAAAGATATTATGGATTTTCGCATGAAAAAGCGTATGAGGCTGTGCAGAAATACCGGGAACGGTACAATAAGACCGGTATTTTTGAGTGTAAGTTATATCCGGGTGTGGAGAAGTGTATCCGTACATTAAAAGAACAGGGATACCGGATTGGCATGGCATCTTCCAAGCCGGAAGTATCCTGCAGACGGATTCTGGAGCATTTTGGAATTCTTCCGCTGTTTGATGATGTGGTAGGTGCAACATTTGATGGTACACGGGATAAAAAATCCGAGATTCTTAAGGAAGTCATGCGCCGCTGGAGTCATATTCCAAAATCCGAGATGTGTCTGATCGGGGATACGATGTTTGATGTCAACGGGGCGAAAGAACTTGGAATTGCGTGTCTTGCGGTCAGCTTTGGTTTTGGAGATGTAAAGGAAATGAAAGAGGCAGGCGTGATCGGTGTGTGCGATTCTATGGAAGAACTGCCGGGCATGTTAAAGAAACAATAAAGAAAAACGGGAGGGTATATCATGGAAACTTTTAAGGAGACGCTGAGAAAGATCTGGTATATCTTATACCCGTTTCTTTTTTATTACGCGGTGATGCTGATTATCATGACAATTGCACAGTGGGCATTTGGAGGAGATGCCACACATTATGTGTTCTGTCAGCTGATTGCCACTGTTTTTACAATTCCATCCATGCTTCCGTTTTATCGTCAGGGACAGGCACTGGCAGGGATTGCAAAGCAGCCGTTTGGAATCAGCCGGGAACGTATCTGTCATGCACTTTTTGCGGCCGGGATCATGGCATGCTTTGGAATTTCTTTGAACAATCTCATATCCATGACGAAACTGACGGAAATTTCGATGGGTTACCAGCAGGCAAATACCGATTTTTACGGAAGTACAATAGGAATGGAAATTCTTTGTCTGGCAGTATTTACCCCGATTCTGGAAGAACTGGTATTCCGGGGAATTATTTTCGGAAGATTAAAAGATATGCTGTCGAAACCGTTTGCGGTTGGAATTTCGGCATTGATTTTTGCGGCCGTGCATGTCAATATCGTGCAGTTTATTTACGCACTGATTCTTGGTGTGGTGCTGGCACTTCTGATGGATCGTGCGGGAAATGTCTATGCATCCATGATCGGACATATGACGGCAAATTTTATTGCAGTAGTCCGGACGGAAACGCATTGGCTGGATTTCAGTGTCAGGGGAGATGCGGTCGCATGGATATTTTCCCTGATGATACTGGGAGCTGGGATTGTGCTGATGTGGAGGTATTTGTCTGACAGAAAAACAATCGCCTAAATAAAAGACAATAGAAAAAAGGAGTACAAAAGAAGATGAAATGTTTATGGAAAAAAGTAATTTGCGGGGCACTTGTGGCGGGAATGCTGGCACAGTGCCCACAGAGTATTTATGCAGAAGATGCCGCAAATACTGCAACGGTAACGGATACCGAGAGTAATCATGTAACACCGGATACTACGCAGCAGCCGGATGATACCCAACAGCCGGGAGATATCCAGCAGCCGGACGATACCCAACAGCCGGAAGAACTGCCACAGCCTTCTGCCGTGGAGGGACTGCATACAACAAAACAGGGAAAAACAAAGGTATATCTGGAATGGAAAGAAAGCAGCGATGCCACTTCCTATGTGATTTACCGGAAAACAGCCGGAGGGGAATACAAAAAACTTGCCGAGAGGAGCAAGCCATCCTATACCGATAAAAACGTATCATCCGGTAAGACATATACATATAAAATTGTTGCAAAAAACGAGCAGAAGGAAGCGGATGAGGCTGCAAAAGTCACGTTTTCGAATACAGAGGCCGTACAGATCCGGTCACAGAAGTATACATACAGCCAGATGAAAAAAGACATGCAGGAACTGGCACAGCAGTACAGTGATTACTGTGAGATGACCAAAATCGGAACTTCTGTGCAGGGACGTGGAATCTATGATTTTGCAATCGGAAACCCGGATGCAGAGGAATCCCTTCTGATTGTCAGTACATTGCATGCCAGAGAGTATATCTGTTCTGCAGTCATGATGAAGGAAATCCAGTATTATCTGGAAAATTATAACGGAACCATCGGTGGCGTCAAAATGTCAAATATCCTCCAGAAGATGCAGATCCATTATATTGTTATGGCAAATCCGGACGGGGTAACGGTTTCCCAGACCAGACATTCCACATGGAAGTCCAATGGACGCGGTGTGGATTTAAACCGGAATTTCCCGGCAAAACATTTTGTTTCCGGCGGAAAGAAAGGTGCACAGGGGTATTCCGGCAAAAAAGCACTGAGTGAGCCGGAATCTTATGCGGTAGCAACGCTGACACAGCAGCTGATCAAAAAACAAAATCTGCAGGGTGTGGTGAATTACCATGCCATGGGAAGAATTATTTACGGGGACTGTACGAAAGGAAGCCTGAAAAAAGATACCTATAAAATGTATGATATCGCAAAGAAAATTACCGGATACAGCAAAGCCCCGGATAGCGGCAGCGGAAGGTCCTGGGGAGGACAGTACCGGGAGTATGTGATGGATCTGCTTAATAAACCTTCCATTACCATTGAGATTGGAAGCTCAGTAGCACCGTGCCCGCACTGGCAGTATGAGATCGAATTCCAGAAAAACAGATATGTTGTTGTGCGGATTGCAAATGCATTGAAATAGAAAAAAATCAGGATACTTTGACGCATCTGCCGGATTATGCTAGTATAGGGGAAACAGCTGACAGATGAGGAGAGTAAAAATGGCATACATATTTTTTGATATAGACGGAACGCTGTGGGATGAAAAAATGCAGATTCCAGAAAGTACAATTCCAACCATCAAACAATTGCAGAAAAACGGACATAAGACATTTCTGTGCAGTGGAAGATCCCGTAGCAATATTAACGATAAGCGGCTGCTTGGGATCGGCTTTGACGGAATTGTTGCAGCATGCGGAAACCATGTGGAGATGGATGGAAAGGTTCTGTATGAAAATATCCTTTCCCCGGAACTGACAGAAAAAATTGTCCGGGTCATGGAAGAATGCCGGATGCCGATTGTGCTGGAAGGTCCGGACTGCCACTGGATAGATAAAGAAAATTTCAAGACAGATCCGTATGTGCTGTACCTTTTTGAGGCAATGGGAGCATCTGCCAAAATATTAAAAGGCTATTCACCGGACATCCGCATTAATAAAATGTCGGGGGATATCCTGCCAACAACCGATTATGCCAGAATCCGGGATGAACTGGGGACTGATTTTGACTGTCTGGAGCATGAAGGACATGTTGTGGAATTTGTTCCGAAAGGAACATCGAAAGCGACCGGGATAGACTGGCTCTGCAGGCATATGGGTATTAAAAATGAGGATACCTATGCGATTGGTGACAGTGTCAATGATCTGGATATGCTTTCTTTTGTGGGACATGGAATTGCCATGGGGAATGGAACACCTCCGGCAAAAGAGGCGGCTGAATTTGTGACAACGGATATCTACGATGATGGAATAAAGCATGCAATGGAACACTATGGATTAATATAGAGTCTGAATCGAGGCAGAAATGAAAAAAAGAATTACAGAGTACCGGAAACGTGTGGACCGGCTTCTGGCAGACGAAGAAGAGAAAACATATGAGGAATGGGAATGTATTTTGGAAGAACATCTGGTTCAGATTGGATTTTTCCAGCACGAACGTCTGATTCATCTGATTGTAACGGTTACATTTGCTGTGATAACGGTACTATCATTGTTTGCCCCGCTTTTGACGGGGATCATGACACTCTATGGTTTTACCATGCTGCTCCTTGTGCTTCTTGTGCCGTATATTTTTCATTATTATACACTTGAAAACGAAACACAAAAAATGTATGCACAGTACGATGAAATAATAAAGCATACAAAGAAAGTGAATTCCGGGAATCTAAAAAAAATATAAAAATTGAGTATCACTGTTGACAATGAAAAACAACAGTGATATTTTATTTACAGAAAGAGTTAGCACTCGAATAAAGTGAGTGCTAGTAAAGACGAAAAGGAGGCTATTTGTAATGAAATTAGTGCCATTAACAGACAGAGTAGTATTAAAACAGTTAGAAGCAGAAGAGACTACCGCATCCGGTATCGTATTACCGGGAGCAGCACAAGAGAAGCCACAGGAAGCGGAAGTAATCGCTGTAGGTCCTGGCGGAGTAGTCGATGGCAAAGAAATCGTTATGCAGGTAAAAGAAGGCCAGAAAGTAATCTATTCCAAATATGCAGGGACAGAAGTAAAACTTGATGGGGAAGAGTACATTATCGTAAGACAGAATGATATTCTTGCAATTGTTGAGTAGTTTTTATAAATTGGAAATTATAGGCTGAATTTTAAAGAAGAGAGGTTATTGTAGTCATGGCAAAAGAGATCAAATATGGTTCAGACGCCAGAGCAGCACTTGGTGCAGGTGTCGATAAATTAGCAAATACCGTTCGTGTAACATTAGGACCGAAAGGACGTAACGTTGTACTGGATAAATCCTTTGGTGCTCCACTGATCACAAACGATGGTGTAACAATCGCAAAAGAAGTGGAACTTGAGGATGCATTTGAGAACATGGGTGCACAGCTTGTAAAAGAAGTTGCAACCAAGACCAATGATGTAGCCGGTGATGGTACAACTACCGCTACTGTTTTAACACAGGCTATGGTTCAGGAAGGTATGAAGAACCTGGAAGCAGGAGCAAATCCGATCGTGTTAAGACGTGGTATGAAGAAGGCAACAGATGCCGCTGTTGAGGCATTAAAGGAAATGAGCCAGAAGGTTAAGGGCAAAGAGCAGATCGCAAAAGTTGCAGCAATTTCTGCCGGTGATGAAGCTGTTGGTAATCTGGTAGCAGACGCTATGGAGAAGGTTACAAACGATGGTGTCATCACAATCGAAGAGTCCAAAACCATGCAGACAGAGCTTGACCTGGTAGAAGGTATGCAGTTTGACAGAGGTTACTTATCTGCTTATATGTGCACAGATATGGATAAGATGGAAGCAAATCTCGATGATCCATACATCTTGATCACAGACAAGAAGATTTCCAATATCCAGGATATCCTGCCACTGCTTGAGCAGATCGTACAGTCCGGTGCAAGACTTCTGATCATCGCTGAGGATATCGAGGGAGAAGCACTCACCACATTGATCGTAAACAAACTGCGTGGTACATTCAACGTAGTAGCTGTCAAGGCTCCTGGATATGGTGACAGAAGAAAGGCCATGCTTGAGGATATCGCAATCCTTACCGGCGGTCAGGTGATCAGCTCCGATCTTGGATTAGAACTGAAAGATACCACCATGGATATGCTTGGACGTGCAAAATCCGTTAAGGTTCAGAAAGAGAACACCGTTATCGTGGATGGTGCCGGAGACAAGGATAAGATTCAGGGACGTATCAAACAGATCCGTGGACAGATCGAGGAGACCACTTCTGAATTTGATAAAGAAAAGTTACAGGAAAGACTTGCAAAGATGGCAGGTGGTGTCGCAGTCATCCGTGTCGGTGCTGCAACAGAGACCGAGATGAAGGAAGCAAAGCTTCGTATGGAAGATGCATTAAATGCTACCCGTGCAGCAGTCGAGGAAGGTATTATCGCAGGTGGTGGATCTGCATACATCCATGCATCCAAGAAGGTTGCAGAGCTTGCTGATTCCTTAGAGGGAGATGAAAAGACCGGTGCGAAGGTTATCTTAAAGGCACTGGAAGCTCCTTTGTATTACATCGCTGCAAACGCAGGTCTTGAAGGTGCTGTTATCATCAATAAGGTAAAGGAATCTGCACCGGGAACCGGTTTCAATGCAGCTACCGAAGAGTATGTTGACATGGTAGAATCTGGAATTCTTGATCCGGTTAAGGTTACAAGAAGTGCCCTGCAGAATGCAACATCCGTTGCTTCTACATTACTCACCACAGAGTCTGCTGTTGCAAACATTAAGGAAGATACTCCTGCAATGCCAGCCGGTGGTGCTCCGGGAATGGGCGGAATGATGTAATCGGACATAACCGTTGCGTTATAAAGTAAACATAGTATCAAAAACTATGTGAAATAGATATGAAAAGCCTTGAAAATCAAGGCTTTTCATTTTTTTTGTCCTATGATATGATAGAAAGCGTAACGGTTCAAAGACAAAGGAACCGTTTGGAAAAACAACGAAAATCAGGAGTGGAAAAAATGAGTCGAGTGATTGTTGTAACGGACAGTAACAGTGGTATTACACAAAGCGAGGCAAAAGAACTTGGCGTAGTGGTAATGCCGATGCCTTTTTATATTAACGGACAGATGTTTTATGAAGATATTGACCTGACACAGGAGCAGTTTTATCAGAAACTCAAAGAGGGCGGAGAGATCAAAACCTCCATGCCGCTGGTTGGAGATGTGACCGATAAATGGGATGAACTTTTGAAAGAATACGATGAAATTGTATACATACCGATGTCTTCGGGCTTAAGTAGTTCCTGTGAGACGGCATATATGCTTTCCCAGGACTATGACGGAAAAGTACAGGTAGTCAATAACCAGCGTATTTCCGTAACGATGCGGCAGTCCGTGCTCGATGCCAAAATGCTGGCAGAGCAGGGAAAAGGTGCAGAAGAAATCAAAGAGATTCTGGAAAAAGAAAAATTTGAATCCTCCATATACATTATGGTTGACACACTGGAGTATCTGAAAAAAGGCGGACGTATTACACCGGCAGCAGCAGCACTGGGAACCTTACTGAAACTGAAACCGGTATTGCAGATCCAGGGAGAAAAGCTGGATGCATTTGCAAAGGCACGTACGGTAAAACAGGCAAAAACAATCATGACCGAGGCTATGAAAAACGATTTTGAGAAGCGTTTTCACAGCCCGGATGGGGAGAAGATGAATCTGGAACTGGCCTATACATTTGACACTGCAGCCGCTGAGGCATTCAAAGAAGAAGTGCAGGCTGTCTTTCCGGACAATGAGATCGTCATGCAGCCACTGTCATTATCCATTGCCTGTCATATCGGACCGGGAGCACTTGCGATCGCATGTTCCAAAAAGATTGAAGCGTAGCAGGAAGTTTTTGGGAACTTTCATATGCTAACAAATTAAAGTTTATGACTTGTAATTTCAGTGGGAATCCTTTATAATCATAAAGTAAAAACGGATGGGTTTTTACACCTGTCCGTTTTCGTGCGTAAAAAAGTGCGCACGGAAAGTTAAAGCAGACATACAGGAGGAATAAAAGATGGTTAAAGCAGTTGTTGGCGCTAACTGGGGCGACGAAGGCAAAGGCAAGATTACGGACATGCTTGCAAAGCAGGCCGATATCATTGTACGTTTTCAGGGAGGTGCGAACGCAGGACACACAATCGTAAATGACTACGGAAAGTTTGCATTACATACACTTCCGTCCGGAGTATTTTACAGTCATACAACGAGTGTGATTGGAAATGGTGTGGCACTTGATATTCCGCGTCTTTTCAAAGAGATTAAGTCCATCACAGACCGCAACGTTCCGATGCCAAAGATTCTTGTGTCCAACCGTGCACAGATTGTGATGCCGTATCACGTACTGTTTGATCAGTACGAGGAGGAACGTCTGGGAGGAAAATCTTTCGGATCGACAAAATCTGGTATTGCTCCGTTTTATTCAGATAAATACGCAAAGATCGGTTTTCAGGTAAGTGAGCTTTTCGACGATGAGCTGTTAAAGGAAAAGGTAGTCCGTGTTGCAGAGCAGAAGAATGTAATCTTAGAGCATCTGTATCACAAGCCACTGATTGATACTGATGAATTATTAAATACATTACATGAGTACCGCGATATGGTAGCTCCATATGTATGTGATGTTTCCTTATTCCTGGACAAGGCACTCAAAGAAGGAAAGACGGTTCTCTTAGAAGGACAGCTTGGAACATTAAAAGATCCGGATCACGGAATTTATCCAATGGTTACCTCATCTTCCACACTGGCTGCATACGGTGCAATCGGGGCAGGAGTTCCGCCATATGAGATCAAACAGATCATTACCGTATGTAAGGCATATTCTTCTGCTGTAGGTGCCGGTGCATTTGTAAGTGAGATCTTCGGGGATGAGGCAGATGAACTCCGCCGCCGTGGTGGAGATGGTGGAGAGTTCGGTGCAACCACCGGACGTCCGAGAAGAATGGGATGGTTCGACTGTGTGGCCAGCAAATATGGCTGCCGTCTGCAGGGAACAACCGATGTGGCATTTACCGTACTTGATGTATTAGGATATCTCGATGAGATTCCGGTATGTACCGGATACGAGATCAACGGAGAAGTGACAACCGAATTCCCTGTGACCAGTCTCTTGGAGAAGGCAAAGCCGGTACTCACAAAGCTTCCGGGATGGAAATGTGACATCCGCGGTATCAAGAAGTATGAAGAACTTCCGGAAAATTGCCGCAAGTACATTGAGTTTATCGAGGGACAGATTGGATATCCGATCACCATGGTTTCCAACGGACCGGGAAGAGATGATATCATTTACCGTGAGTCTTCTCTGAACAAGTAATCGAAACAAGTAACAGAGCCTGTAAAAAGCAGCGAATCGAATCTGATCCGGTTTGCTGCTTTTAGAGTATAAGAAAGCCTATGCAGATAGAAGTAATAATTGAAAAAAAATCACATAAACTTGATGCAGAAGAAGGAAAAACCATTTTAGAGACACTTCAGGAACATGGAATCCATGTGCTGACAGCGCCATGCGGCGGCAGGGGAAGATGCGGAAAGTGTACCGTAGAGGTGGAACATATGGGAGAAGTACTTGCCTGTATGACAAAAGTAACCGATGGGATGCGCATCACAATTCCGGAGGTGCAGCTTCGCGCACAGAAGTCTAAAATTGCAGAAAACGGAACTGTCACACATTATCCGGCGGATGACGGAGAAGGGCTGGATGCGGCATGCGATATCGGCACGACGACGGTGGTCTGCCATCTGATCGATGGAAAGACAGGAGAAAAGCTGGCAACGGTCAGTGAACCAAGCGCACAGAGAAGTTTTGGTGCAGATGTGCTTTCACGTATTCAGGCAGCCGAAGCAGGAAAACTGGAAATATTAAAAGAACAGATTATTTTTCAGATCGCACAGATGCTTCGGACACTGCAGAAAAAAACAGGGAGAGGGGAACAGATTCATCGTCTTGCCGTGGTGGGAAATACGGTAATGTGTCATCTGTTCGCGGGAATTTCGCCTGTTTCCATCGGGGTGACGCCGTTTATGCCGCAGGAATTCTTTGGAAAAGAGTATACCGGAGAGCAGCTGGGACTTACGGATTGCAGATCGGTATACATAGCACCGGCGGTTGCAGGATTTGTCGGAGGAGATATTACGTCGGATCTTTTGGCAGTGATGCAGAAGAAACCCAAAGATAAAGTGCTTCTTCTGGATATTGGAACGAACGGAGAGATGGCGGTCGGAAACGAAGATCAGATTTATTGCTGTGCCACGGCGGTCGGATCTGCATTTGAAGGTGCGGAGATGGCGATGGGAATGCCGGCAGCGGCCGGAGCGATATCCCATGTCTGGCTCGACCAGCGAAGAATCCGGGTGCAGGTAATCGGAGACGAGGAGGCGTGTGGTATTTGCGGTTCCGGTCTGATTGATGCACTTGCGGTAATTTTAGAGATGGGGCTTCTCGATCACACAGGATTGTTAAAGCAGAAACAGTCGGTTTCGGTTGCCTATCGGAAATACTTGGGAGAATATGCAGGGCAGCCATGTGTCTGGCTGGCGCATAAGGTATGTGTGACGCAGGAAGATATCCGGGGACTACAGCTTGCAAAGGCAGCATTTGCAGCCGGAATGCGGATTCTGCTACAGGACAGTCATACTTCTTATGAACAGCTGGATCATGTCATTCTCGCAGGTGGTTTTGGCAGCTATCTGAAAAAAGAATCGGCAGCGGCGATTGGACTGATCCCAAAGGAATTACTTCCGATTACGGATTCAGTTGGAAATGCAGCCGGAGAAGGCGCAGTATCAGCAGCTATTTCAAAAAAAGCAAGAGAGCAGCTTTCCATAATTCAGAAAAGTATGCATTATATAGAACTGTCTACCCATCCGGATTTTTCACAGGAATATATGAACCAGATGGATTTTGATGGAAGCGAGCGATAGAAAGGGAAAAAATGATAGAACTGATAGAGGTATTAAAAGCCGTATTATTTGGAATTGTGGAAGGCGTGACCGAGTGGCTTCCCATCAGCAGTACCGGGCATCTGATTCTGCTGAATGAAGTGGTCAAACTGAAAGTAAGTGATGAATTTTACAGCATGTTCGAGGTCGTGATCCAGCTGGGAGCGATTCTTGCGGTCGTTGTTCTGTTCTGGAGCCAGATCTGGCCGTTTGGAAGAAAAAACAATGTAGCACCTTTGACAAAACGGGGACCGGGCGCATGGATCAAAACAGATATTTTTAAATTGTGGTTTCATATTCTGGTTTCTACCATTCCGGCAGCGGTGATCGGTGTTCTTGCGGATGACTGGGTGGAGGAACATTTTTACAATTACCAGATGGTATCTGTCATGCTGATTCTGTTTGGTATTGCGTTTATTCTGATTGAGAATTCCCATAAAGGGAAAAATTCCAGAATCAATTCGCTTGCAGATATCGGTTACGACACGGCACTTTTTATCGGTCTGTTTCAGCTGATCGCTGCAATCTTTCCGGGAACCTCCCGGTCTGGTGCAACGATTGTCGGAGCACTTTTGATCGGAGTGTCCA